>Ga0111538_10000056_pt1 | contig 118491 bp, 99 predicted proteins | sample SoiMethybrSBSTD1_FD_79669 | JGI IMG/M metagenome (GOLD analysis project Ga0111538, IMG submission 79669) | Bulk soil microbial communities from a Populus tree surrounding site in Tennessee, USA - Soil MetaG P. TD hybrid SBSTD1 (version 2)... | ecosystem: Environmental > Terrestrial > Soil >... | reverse complement strand
GCCCGTCTTGCGATCGAGCTTCCAGAGCACGCCGTCCTTGCCGACCGTGAACACCAGATTCTGTCCGCCCGAATCGACGAGCACGCGCTCGAAGACGATGTCGAGGTCGAGCGCTTCACCGGGTGCGTGCGAGTAGTACCACGCCAGTTTGCCGGTATCGAGATCGAGCGCAACGGTGGAGCTCGTATAGAGTGCCTTGTCGAGCGTGTACATGCCGCGGCTGACGGGCATCCACGGCTTGGCCTGCGCCGTGCCCCAGTAGGTGATGTTCAAGTCGGGATCGTAGCTGCCCGTGATCCAAGTCTCGCCGCCGGCGCGAAATGTATTCGTCAAGCTTCCCCACGATTTGCCGGCTTCGCCTTCGGTGGCGACGGTGTAGAACCGCCACAGCTGCTTGCCGGTCTGCGCGTCGTAGGCGCTGATGAAGCACTTCTTGTCGTTGTATTGCTGGCATCCGCCCATGCCCTCGACGACCTTGCCTTTTGCGACGAGCGGGCCGCTCGAACTGCCGCGACCGTCCGGCATCGCGACATCCCATGCCACCTTGCCGGTCTTCGCATCGAGGGCGACGATGTGTGCCTGGCTCGTCGCCAGATACAGCTTGTCGTCGTAGAGAGTCATGCCGCGCATCGCAGTGTTGGTGCCCAGGCGCTGTTCCCAGATCAGATCGCCGGTCTTGCCGTCTATCGCTTGAATGATTCCGCCGGTGTTGTTGAGGAAGATCGTGCCGTTGCGCGCGAGCGGCGAGGGCTGATTGGTGCCGCCCTCGGCCATTGGCGCGACCCAGACCAACTGCAGATCCTGCGCGTTGTCGCGCGTGATCTGCGTCAGCGGGCTGTAATTCGACGCGAAGTGATCGCGGCGGATGGTCAACCAGTCGCCGGGCGGAGGATTGCGAAGGTTCTCGTCAGTGACTGCGGCAAAGTTCTTCACCTCGCCTGTGACCGTGAGTCCGGTCACCGGGGCCTGCGCCTGACCGCGGCCGCCGCCACCTCCGCCGCCCGCAGCGGCCTGAGGTCCAGCGCCTCGACCGGCTGGTGCCGGTGCTTGCGCCGCAGTCGCCTGTGCCGGTGCAGCTGCAGGAGCAGGCCCGCCAATCACAGCCGACGTCGTCGCCGTGAGCGGTGTTGTGCCGGCTGTTCGTCCATTCGATCGCAGGATGAACGCGACGATGTTGACGTAGGTGTCGGCGGGCAGTGCCCCCGGCCTGTCGGTCGGCATCGTCGTCTGAATCAGCCCGAACAGATCGCGCGTGTTGCGCGTGCCCCAGCTGCCGATGAACGCCGGTCCGGCGAGGGGCGGGTAGCCCATCAGATCGTCGCCGTGACAACCGGCGCAGTTGGTCTGGAACGCGGCGCGGCCCGCGTTCGCCTGTTCAGCGGTAAACGGTCCTGCGGTGGACGGCTGCTGTCCGGTGACGAGCAGGACGCTGCATGCGAATACTGCTCCGAGCAGAAAGAAGAACCGTCGTATCGAACCACGCATGCTCATACCTCGTACCAATTACTTAAGAAACCAACCCCAGAGATTGCTGCCGTCCGGGGCCGAGCCTTTCTCGCTGTGAAGCTGGATGTAGAGCTTGCCTTGACGCAGCGCATCGACTTGCGGCGCCGTCAGATCGACTGATCCGGAGAGCATGCCGCTCGCAGCCTTGCTGACCGTGAGGTCAGTGATGGCCGCACCACGGGCGCCCTTGGCGATGCCCTGGTGCAGGCGGGCGATGGTCGCCGGCGCGGCAAGGCCTTCGAACGATCCGGTGATCGTGAGCTTGCGGCCGCTGAGCAGGCCGGTCGCCGCCCCTTTTCCTGTCACGTTGACGCGATCGTTGGGGCCTGCCGTCGGCACCCAGCCAAGCCGCGCGGAGAACTTCTCTCCGCTCTGTGCTGCCAACGGAGGCGCGCTGCGCGGTAACGCGCCGCCGACCAGCGCAGCTGTCATCGCCATCGTCACGACGCACTGTCTCAGTTTCACGGTGACTCCTCGTGGGTCTTTTCCGCGTGAGAGCTTATCATTGCGCCCCATGGACGCACCCCTCGACGCCGAGTTTTTGCAAATGGTCCGGCAGCGGATGCTCGACGAGTTTCCGGGCCAGATTCGCGCGTGTCTGGATGCGTTGAGCGACGATGATCTGTGGTGGCGTCCACATGAACAGGCCAACGCCGCCGGCAATCTGGTGTTGCATCTGGCCGGGTCGAACCAGTTCTATCTCGGGCACGCCATCGGCGGGGGACCGGACACGCGCGACCGCGATGCCGAGTTCGGCGCCCGCGGAGAGCGATCGGCCGCTGACGTGTTCAGTGTCTACGAAAGCGCGCGCGCCACGGTACAGCGCGTCATGGACACGCTGACGCCGGCGCGCCTCATCGAAACGACCATGGCCACCGGACGGTCGAGCTCGTTCGCGCGCATCCTGATGCACGTCACGCATCACAACGCGTTGCACATCGGTCAGATTGTCTGGGTCACCAAGCTGCGGAAGCCGGGCTCGCTCCACGAATTACTCCGAGGCGGACCGCCGCGAACGTAGGTCTCCTATTGACATTCGATAGGAACAAGCCGAGACTGCCTCTCGTATAGCCGTTCGATACGAGAGGAAGCTTCGATGACGCAACGCGCCAGTCTCCTGCAGGGCACGCTCGACCTGCTCATCCTCAAAGCACTCTCCACCGGCGAGCTGCACGGCCTCGGCGTTTCGCGCCGCATCGAGCAGATGACCGGCGGGACGTTTGCCGTCCAGGCCGGGTCGCTCTTTCCCGCGCTGCATCGACTCGAGGAGTCGGGCTGGCTGGCCTCGATGTGGGAAGCCTCCGAGAACAACCGGCGCGCCAAGTACTACAAGCTGACGAAAGCGGGGAAGCGACAGCTCGGTGAGGCGACCGAGCAGTGGAACCGGATCGCCCTGGCGATGACCAAAGCGCTCGAAGCCTAGGACCTTCGACATGGTTCTCCTCGCCCGTGTCACCAGCCTCATTCGAAACCTGACGCGGCGGAACCGCGTCGAGCGCGATCTCGACGAGGAGCTGCGCGCGACAGCGGAGATGCTGGCTGCGGAAAAAATGAGGGCTGGTTACGCGCCCGACGCAGCGCGCCGTGCCGCGCTCGCCGAGCTCGGTGGCATCGAGTCCATCAAGGAGCAGGTGCGGGACGTCCGCTCGGGCGCATTCCTCGATACCTTCCGCCAGGACATGCACTATGCCGTGCGGCTGCTGCGCCGCTATCCGCTCTTCGCGCTGACCGCCGCACTCTCGCTCGCCGTCGGCATCGGTGCCAACACCGCGGTGTTCACGATCGGGAATAGCCTGCTGCGCTTCTCACCCGTCGCGGTCAGCGATCCCGATCGTCTCGTGGACATCGGCCGCAGCTTCGATGGCATCCCGATCGGGTTCAACCCGGCCTCGTATCCCGACTATCTCGACATCCGTCGCCGCACGACGACGCTCGAGCACGTGTACGCGCACCCGCTGTTTACGAAAGACATGACGCTGGCAAGTACCACAGGTACCGAGCGGGTCGTGGGCGACGTCGTGACAGCGAATTACTTCACGGCACTCGGGACTCGACCGGCTGTGGGACGGCTCTTCCTGCCCGATGACAACGATCAACCCGGGGCCAGTCCGATCGCCGTCCTCAGTCATCGGCTGTGGGTGCGGAGCTTCAAGAGCGATCCCGGCATCGTTGGTCAAACCGTTCGATTGAATCGCTATCCAGTGACCGTGGTTGGCGTCGCGCCCGAAGGGTTTCAGGGAACGACGGTCGTGGCTGCGGATGTGTGGGTGCCGATGAGCATGGTGACGTACGTCACGGGCAGCACCGCCGCACAGCTCGACGCTCGCGGGGCTGGCTGGGTTGTCCTCGGCGCGCGGCTGAAACCCGGTGTCACGTTCCAGCAGGCTGTCGCCGATGTGGCAAACATCGACGGGGCCCTTCGCGCGGAGTACCCGGGGCAGCAGCATCCGCAGCCATTTCGCGTACTCCAGGCGTCGCCCATGGCGGACAAAATGCCGCTGGCCGCTGCGGCACTCCTCTTACTGGGAGCCATCGCCTCCACCGTCCTGGTGATCGCGTGCGCAAATGTCGCGGGGTTGCTGCTCGCGCGCGCCTCCGGACGACGACGTGAGATGGCGCTGCGGCTGGCGATCGGCGCCAACCGGTCGCGTCTGATTCGGCAACTCCTCACGGAGACCCTGATCCTCTTTGCGCTCGGTTCAGGGGCCGGCATCGTACTGGCCCGGGCGATGACGACGGCGCTGATCTCGTTGCTGCCGGCGTTGCCCATTCCGGTCCACCTTTCGCTCACACTCGACTGGCGCGTGGTGATGCTGACGTGTGGCCTCGCGCTGGTGGCCGCGCTGCTCTCGGGACTCGCGCCGGCGCTGCACGCGTCGCGAGCCGATGTCTCGTCGGTCCTGAAAGACGAATCGTCTGGTGTGTCGGCACGCTTCCGACTGCGCAACGCATTCGTCGTCGCGCAAGTCGCGCTGAGCCTCCTGCTGATCGTCGTCGGTGGCCTCTTCACGCGCGCCTTGCAACAGGCGAGCTCAGCGGATGCAGGCTTCGACGCGAGTGGCGTCGAGGTCGCATCCATCGACGCATCGGCGCTCGGAGACAGCGAGACGACCGGTATGAACTACGTTCGAGAGCTGATCGATCGGGTCGGTCGGCTGCCGGGCGTCAACGCCGTCTCGACGGCGCGCATGCTGCCGCTGGCCAGCGAATCCATGGGACTGGGACTCTCGCTGCCTGGTGCTGTGCCGGCGCCGGGCGAGTCGTCGGCTGATGTCGCCGGCAACGGAAACGTCGTGATGCCGGGCTATTTCGCCGTGATGCGGATCCCACTTCGTGCCGGACGTGATTTCACCGATCGCGATGCTCCGGGCGCACCACTCGTGGCCATCGTTGGGGAAGAGGCGGCGCGGCGGTTCTGGCCGGAACAGGATCCCATCGGAAAACAGTTGGTGATGAACGCCGGCACTGGCGCCGGCTCCGTGCTTCAGGTCATCGGCGTGGCTCACGATGTGAAATACCGGACGGTTGATTTTGGAACGGTTCCGTTCGTGTATCTCCCGATGCGGCAGCACTACACGTCGACCGTGACGCTCGTCGTCCGCAGCGGCGACGGACGTTCGACCGCGGATCAGGTCCGGACCGTTGCTGCGGCGATGAGCCCGCCGCTGCCGGCGTTGTCGATCCAATCGCTCGAAGACGTCGTGGCCGTTGGACTCACGCCGCAGCGTGTCGGTGCGTTCGTGGCTGGCAGCCTCGGTCTGGTCGGCGTCCTGCTCGCAGCAATCGGCATCTATGGCGTGACCGCGTACGCGGTGTCGCGGCGCACGCGTGAGATCGCGATCCGCAGCGCGTTGGGCGCGCCGCGCGGCTCCGTCGTGCGGCTCGTCCTGCGGCACGCCATGTCTCTTACCGCGGTCGGCTGCGCCATTGGGCTTGTGTTGGGGGGGCTGGCCGGTCAGGTGCTCTCGACGCTGCTTGTCGGCGTGTCGCCCATCGATCCCGTGACGCTCGGCGTGGCCATTGCCTTGTGCACCGGCGTCGCACTCGCGGCGTGCTACGTGCCAATTTCGAGAGCGATGCGCATCGAGGCCAGCGACGCATTGAGGTCCGAATGATGAATCGCCTGTTTCACGCGGTGCGCAATCTCCTGCGACGCGATCGCGTCGAGCGCGATCTGGACGAGGAGCTTCGCGCATCCCTCGAACTGCTTGTTGAGGACAAGGTCCGGGCCGGCATGCGACCGGACGAGGCCCGGCGTGCGGCGGCGATCGAGCTGCGCATCGAGTCGGTCAAGGAGCAGGTGCGTGAGGTGCGTGCCGGCTCGTTTGTCGAGACCTTGGTCCAGGACGTCCGCTACGCCGGTCGACTCCTGCGTCGCAATCCGCTGTTCACACTGACGGCGGCGACGTCGCTGGCGATCGGGATCGGGGCGACGACGACCGTGTTCACGGTCGCCAACGGACTTCTGCTGAGTGTGCCTCCCGGGGTGTCCGATCCATCGAGGCTGGTCGAGATTGCCCGCGTCGAAGAGGGGGACTTCGGAATCGTCTCGATTCCATACGCCGCGTACTTGTCGCTGAAGGAGAGCGCTCGGACGCTGGACGAGGTCTACGGCTACGACTTGGACCTCGAGCCGGTGAGTATGCGTGCAGACGGAAGCAGCGAGCGAGTATTCGCCAATTTCGTCACGATGAACTATTTCGACGTGCTCGGCGTGCGCGCCGCGGCCGGGCGGCTGTTCGGACGTGCCGATCAAGAGGTCGCGGGCGGAAGCCCGGTGGTCGTCTTGAGTGACGCGTTGTGGGCCAGGCAATTCAACCGCGATCCGGCCGTGGTTGGACGCACGGTGTCGTTCAACGGGTTCCCGCTGACCGTGATTGGAGTCGCTGATGAAGGCTTTCGAGGCATGACGGTGCTCGCGCCAGAGGCGTGGATTCCAGCGGTCATGATCCCTTCGTTGAAGCCGGATACCTTCATCAACTTCAGTCCGGCGGCCGGATCGATCAACTGGCAGCTGATGGTCGGTGGACGTCTCGCGCGCGGCGCGACGCGCCGTCAGGCTGCAGACGAGGTCCGAACCATCGGCGCAGCCATCGAGAAGGACTCGCCCCCCAAGATTGCCATTGACCTTGGCGGTGGTGTTGCGACGAAGCGTGACCGTCGCATGGTCTGGCGCGTGACCGCAGCCTCTCTCATCCCCTCGGGCCTTCGGCTGCCCGCCGCCGGATTTCTCGCCTTGCTCATGTCGCTCGTGTCGGTTGTCCTGATGATCGCGTGTGCGAACCTTGCCGGTGTGCTCCTGGCCAGAGCCACGGCCCGACGTCGTGAAATCGCCCTTCGTGTGGCCGTCGGTGCCGGACGCATGCGGCTCATGCAACAGCTCCTGACGGAAACGGTGATGCTGTTTATGCTCGGCGGCACGGGCGGCCTGCTGCTGACGCAAGGGTTGACGTCGCTGGCGATGAAGCTGCTGCCGGCGTTTCCAGTTCCGGTGAATCTCGAGATGCCGATCGATGGGCGAGTGTTGATCTTCGGTTTGGCGCTATCGTTCGTCGCGGCGGTGCTGTCTGGACTTGCACCCGCCTGGCGAGGCTCGAAGGCCGATGTCGTGTCGGCGCTCAAGGATGACTCGCAGGCGCCGGTTGACAGGCTGCGTCTGCGCAACGCGTTCGTCGTCGCGCAGGTCGCGTTCAGCATCTTGCTCGTGATCACCGCAGGCATCCTCGTGCGCGGCTTGAATCGTGTCACCCGCGTAGAGCGCGGGTTCGACGCGCGCAGCGTGGACACCGCGAGCGTGGACCTGACGATGGCCGGGTACACCGCGACGACCGGCGCGAGCGTTGCGCGCGAGCTGCTTGATCGCGTTCGGGCGCTACCCGGCGTGCAGAACGCGACGGTGGCCGACCGTGCGCCGGGACCAGGCGGGTTTAGCTTTGGTGGCATCACCGTTCCCGGTATCACGCCGCCGCGCGGCGAGTACTTCTTCGCCAACTGGACGATGGTTGACCGGGACTACTTCGCGACTCTGCGAATCCCGCTGCTCGCCGGGCGCGATTTCCGTGGCGACGACACGCCGACCACCCCGGCAGTGGCGATTCTCGGCGAGAGCGCGGCGCGCCGGTTCTTCCCCGGCGCGGATCCGGTCGGACGAACGTTCTTCGTCAGCGACTTCACAATGACCGGCATCAAACAACCGTCGCCGGTGACGGTGGTCGGCGTCGTGCGAGACGTTCGCGCGGACGGCCCGGATCGCCCAGCGCCACTGAACCTCTACGTGCCGCTGCAACAGCGCCCGCGAACGACGCTCACGCTCCTGGCGCGAACCGTGGACGGTCGTTCCCTCGCCGCCGATGTTCGCGCCATCGTCAGCTCGATCAATCCGAATCTGCCGGTGCTCGACGCGCGGTCGCTCGAAAGTCAGCAGGATGGTCCGGTCGAAACGCAACTGCGCATTGGTGCGGTCGTCGCCGGCAGCGTCGGCATCGTGGGCTTGCTGCTGGCAGCGATCGGGATCTACGGCGTCACGGCTTACACGGTCGCGCAGCGCACGCGCGAGATCGGCATACGCCTGTCGCTGGGCGCCGACCGGACGGCGGTCATGGGCATGGTCCTGCGTCAGGGGATGACGCTGGTGGCCATCGGATCAGGGATTGGACTCCTGCTCGGGGCCGGCGCCGGCCAAGTTCTCGCTGGCGCCCGGTTCGGAACGCCGCCACCCAATGCGCTCATGTTCGCGGGTGCGGCGGCACTCTTCGCCCTCGTTGGATTGGCGGCGTGCTATGTTCCGGCCCGCCGGGCGACGCGGATCGCTGCGATGGACGCGCTGCGGTACGAATGACGCGATCCGCGAACGCTGAAGCGTCCCCTCTACGTCCTGGATGCGTAGAGCGCACGCTTTAGCGCGCGCGGAGTGCGTAGATCCTGAACTGGCCGTTCTCGTACTTCTGCGGGAGATCGATCCTCGCGTCGGTGACCAGGTAGTCCAGGTCGTACGTCTCCGCCAGTGCTCGTGCACGCTCGGGCGTCAGCGTGGTGAAGTCGCCGAGCGCCGCGGCGCGCTCGACGACGCGCTGCGCAACGTCGCGCGAGTAAATCGCAATCGCCGAGTCCTTCACGTCTTCGAGAAAGACGTCACGGATTGCCGACACCCGCACGCTTGTGCCGTATTTCCAGGAGTGTCCGGGATCGGCGAGCACGTGTGCGGTAATTGGCTGGTGGGAGAGCCATCGCATGGCGTCCTCCCACGGCGACTCCACGAGATGCATCGCGAACAACGATCGATCCGGGCGCTCGACGAGCATGATGTATGTGCCACGGGCGAGTGAGACGAGCACCAGCACGACGGCCACCGCTCTGGCCACGCGTCGATCGACGATCAGCGACAGCAGATAGATCGTGGCGAGGACATCCACGAGCCAGAACACGCGCGAGATTTGCAACTGCACGGGGAACGCGAGTCGCGCAACGACAAGAGGCAGCGTGAGGAGGAAGCAGGCGACGAGCGCCGTGGCGCCCCACACCAGCGCGTCATCCTCGGCGCTGGCCTGACCCGTGTGTTGCCGGCGGCGATGGGCCCACCACAGCAGTCCAAGCAGGGCCAGGTTCGCGATCCATGCCCAGAGCGGCCATTGCGACGCGAACAGCGAGTCCTTGCTGGCGACCGCCTGGAGCCACACGGCGTCCATGCGTGTCATCAACGATCGCAGCGGACCAGCAACGAGCGCCCACACGCCCACCACAATCGCCGCAGTCGCGCCGGCCATGGCCAGGCGCCGGAGCGCCGGTTCCAGCCTTATCAACGCCACGCCAATGAGGATCGAGAACCACAGGCCCGTGGTGACGTGTACGAGTGCGGTGGCCGCGACCAGCACGATGCTGAGCCTTGTCCGACGGCGCAGCAGGGACGCCACTGCCAGTAGACCGAGTCCGAACGCGAGCATGCGCGGATGAAAGTACGGCTCGAACGAGTTGGCGCTCGTTCGCGGAATGCGATGTCGCAGCGTGAGCGCCGCGACGATGGCGATTGTCACCCAGGGCGTGGCTGCGAGTCGCTGACCGATGAGCACCAACCCGATCCAGATGAGCGCAACGGAGAGGAGATAGCCGGCCAGGAAGATCGCGTCGAGCGGAAGTGACGTCACGCGCGCGATCGCCGCGATGATCTCGTCGGTGATCATCAACCGTCCCTGCGCGTCGATCAGCGAGGCGTCCCGAGGAAACGTGTCGGGGTTGATGGCGTGGGCAACGACCGGAATGTAGAACGCCTGATCGGAGACGCCGTAGCGGTAGCCGGCGCCGTTCGCGGTGGCGAGCAGGAGAAAGAGGACGCCTCCCGCGGCGTAGAGCACAGCCTGCTTCGGGCCTATCAGAGGCTGCCCTCGTCTGCGCTCGGGCCGTAGGTCGATGGCACTGGCACATCGAGGAGGCGCAGATACACACCGAGCTGGGCGCGGTGATGAATCAGGTGGCTGATGACGAACGAGCGCCACACGGCGTGCTTCGGCATCGAGAAGATCACGTGGCCGTCGCGTTTGAGCGACCATTGCGCTTTCAGCTCGGCGTCCGACTTGCCGACCAGTGCCGCACGCGCGCTGGCGGCGTGGGCGTCGAAGAGTGCCAGGATGTCGGTGCGCGTCTGCAGGGGAATGTTGGGAGGCAGCAAGGCGAGGTCCACTTCGACCTCGCTCAGCGTCATCGTGCCCCACATGGGAATCGTCGCCAGATGCTGTGCCAGTTGGCCTGCCGCATACGACTTGGTATGCGGCTTCCAGTCGAGCCGATCCTCCGGCACTCGCTCTAGCACTTTGCGAGTGATGGTGATCTCGTGGTCGAACTCCGGCAACAGCGTGTCAACAAACGGCACGCGTCGAGTTTACGACGGCTTGTTGCCGAAGTTGACCTTGGGCACGCGCTCGGCCTCGGGCGGCGCGTTGAACAGCGGGTGTTCCTTGAAACCGAAGATGCCGGCTGTGACATTCGAGGGGAACGACCGTCGTGACGTGTTGTAGGCCTGCACGCGCTCGTTGTAGCGCATGCGCTCGACAGCGAGCCGGTTTTCCGTGCCGGCGAGTTCGTCCATCAGCCGGTTGAACGACGTATTCGACCTCAGCTCCGGGTAGTTCTCGACGACGACCAGCAGTCGTGCCAGCGCCGCGCTCTGCTCGTTGGCGGCCTGAATGCGCTGCTCCGGTGTTGTGGCTCCGGCCAGCTTGGCGCGCGAGTCGGCGATCTGTCCGAAGACGTCCTTCTCCTGCTGCGCCGTGCCCTTCACCGTTTCAACCAGGTTGGGAATCAGATCGTTACGCCGTTGCAACTGATTCTCGACCTGCGCCCACTGCGCCTTGATCGCTTCTTCCTGAGACACGAATCGGTTGTACGAGCAGCCCGAGAGACCGATCGATAGCGCCACGAGCAACGCGGCTGCTACCCCGGCCTTTCGAATCACGGTCATCGTCATACTCCTGAATTCAATTGCCAACGCCCAACCGCCAACGACCAATCAAGTCTCAACTACCAATCAACAAGCAAGCAACTTACCAGGAACCCCCGCCGCCCCCGCCGCCGCTTCGTCCGCCGCCAAATCCGCCAAAACCGCCGCCTCCACCGCCACCGAATCCGCCAAATCCACCGCCGAACCCGCCGCCCCGGCTACCCCATCCGCCGAATCCGCCGCCGAACGGACCGACGCCGCTGGACCAGCCACCCCATGGGCCGCCGCCCCAGCGCCGACCTCGACGCCGGCCGAGCCGACCAGAGATTGCGTTGATGAGAATGAACAGGACGATCAACGAGATGAAGACGTTTCCGCTCGATCCACGGCCTGGCGCGCGGCGACGCTCACGCATTCGCGGCGCGCCGTCGATCGTCACGTTGCGTCCTTCGGCGATGCGTCCGATGACCCGCCGCACTCCGGCAAGCGTTCCCGGTCCGTAGTCGCCGTTGCGAAAGAATGGCGCCATCTCCTGACGCACGGTTTCGCCGCCGAACCCGTCGGTGATGAACTGCTCGAGCTCGTAGCCGACTTCGAACTTGGCCTGGCGGTCGTCAACGGCGATCAGGAGGAGCAGGCCGTTATCCTTGCCCGCCTGGCCGATGCCTTTGCCATGGTTGCGGAACATCCGCTCCTTGTACTGGTCGATGTCCTCGCCTCCCAGCGATTTGATCGTCGCGACGACGACTACGTCGCCGGTCGTCTCTTGCAGCGAGCGGATGAGCGAATCGATCTGACGAGCGCTGTCTGCGTCGATGACGCCGGCGAAGTCATTGACCGGCTGCGTCAGCTCTGGCGTCTCAGGCTGGGCAGACAGAACTGCCACGAAGAACAACAGGAGGATCAGCCCCTGTACACCGAGCTTCGCCGAAGCCCGGAGTACAAAGAGACCCTTGGTGCTCTTCGTGCCCTTTGTGGCGAGTACGTCTTCGTGCCCTTTGTGGCTACGCACGCCAGGTATCAACGGCATGAGCGAGGTGATCGACGGCAGCGAGGTACTCGGGAAACAGGCGGGCCGAATCGACGGCCGCCATGCCGGAGGAGCGCTCGAGCGAGAGGAGGCTCGAGACCAGCTGCTCGGAGATGTGTGCCCGCTGGGCACCCAGTCGAGTGGCTTCGGCACGATCACTGGTAAGGACGCCGGAGAGGCGCGCGACGTTCCGCAGCAGCGCGGTGAAGGCTGGCGCCGACGCCGTCACCAGGCTCGCCACAGCGCCAGGCCGCCCGCCCGACTCGATGAACGCTTCGCGCAGGTGGACGAGATGACTCTTGACCTGTGTTTCACAGGCGCGCCGCAGGTCAGCCGGTGCGATGACCACATCGGTGAACGGGTTGTCGCCGAAAACGCGCTGGTGCGTACGCACGATCTCCCCGTATTCGAGCGGAAACGCGTCGAGCGACCGACGGAATTCGGCCTCGGGCAGAATCAGCGGCGTGGCGATGTGCCCACGCTCCCAGCGTGCTGAGTGCGTCGCGCACGCGTGCAGATCGTCGATCGTCAGGCTGCTCACCAGCGCCAGGCACGTCAGGGCTGCATCCGAGTCGCCCTCGACGTGAGGTCCGTAGGCGACGATCGAACGCAGCCGGTCGCCGAACACGCGGCGGAGATCGCTGGCCAATGAGTCGGCAGCTGTCTTCCAGGAAGCGGTCATGACTAGACAGTACAATGCCGGGATGCACCTTCGCGAGGTGAATGTCGGCTGTTTCGGCGGCGGGACTGGGCTGCCGAGTCTGCTCGGCGGCTTGAAGGCGAATCCATGGCTGAAGCTGAATGCCGTGGTCACGATGTTCGACAGCGGCGGCAGCTCAGGCCAGCTGCGCGACCAGCTGGGTGTGCTGCCGCCGGGTGACGTGTTGAAGTGTGCGCTGGCGCTGTCGCGCAACGAGCGCGAGGCACGCAGCGTCCTGCTGGCCCGTCTGCCCGCGCTCGATCCGCACGATCGACTGGGCGGTCACACCGGCGGTAATTTGTTGCTCTCGATGATGGAGCGCTACAGCGGCGATTTCCTCTCGGCTGTAGACAGCCTGCGCGCGCTGCTTGGTTGCAAGGGCCGCGTCTGGCCGGTCACCGTCGAACTCGCTTCAGTGTGTGCCGAGTACGCCGACGGCACCCGTACGCGCGGCGAAGTCGAGGTCGATGCCGGTCAGTCACGCGGCCACGAAGTGCGTCGTCTCTGGCTCGAGCCTCAGGTGTCGATTCACCCGGAAGTTGCGCACGCGATTCGATCCTTCGATGCGGTGATCATTGGTCCGGGCAGCTTCTTCACCAGCTTGCTGCCGCCGCTGCTCGTGCTCGGTGTCAAGGAAGCCATCGCTGATGTTCGTGGGCCGATCATCCTCATCACCAATCTGCTCACCGAAGGCCGCGGCATGGAAGGGTTCACTGCCGCCGAAGCGGTTCGTTGGGTCGAGCGGGCGATTGGCCGTCGCGTTGACGTGGTGATCGCCAACGACAGCCGTCCATCGGCGTCGGTGCTGAAGAATTATGCGGCCGAGTACAAGGCGCCGCTCGAGCTCGGCGAGCTCGATCCTGGTGTCGAGGCCGTGCTCGGTCCGTTCTGGAAGAGCGACATCGCACGCCACGATCGTCGCCGGCTGGCGTTCGCGGTCTGGTCGGTGCTCAGTCAGTGGCTGATGACCAAGAGTCCGGAGGCGGTGAAGGCCTACTAGGGCTACGTCGCCTTCAGCAGCGAGGCCGGGTTGACGCGCAGCGCGCGCCGCGTCGGAATCCACGTCGCGAGTGCTGCCACGACCCCCACGAGCAAGACGGGTGCGACAAACGCCGGCCAGGGCGGATCGTAAAGCGAGCCCGCACCCCCCGCGGCCCGCACCAGTCTCGACAGCCCGAATGTCAGCGCGGTTCCGAACAATGCACCAATCAGGACCAGACGTGCGCTGTGCGCCATGACCAGACGAATCTGATTTCCGCGGTCGGCGCCAATCGCGACGCGGATGGCCAGTTCACGTGACCGACGCGCGACGGCGAACGCCAGCACACCGTAGATGCCGCTCGACGTCAGCATCATGCCGATGACAATCAGCGGAAAAAGCGGCGCAGTGCCGGCCAGAATTTCCTGACCCACGATCGTGATCATCTGTCGCAGCGTGACCACGCCACTCACGTTGATCCCGACCGCGGCGTTGCGCAGTGCCCGGCGAACTGGCTCGACCAGGGGCGCCGGATCGCCTGTCGCGCGAATGAGGAACCGCATGCTGGTCGTGTCTGGGGGAATCGGGAGGTAGATCTTCGGTGCCGCTAGGCGACTCTCGACAGGCGTGCTGATGTAGTCCGCAACGACCCCGACGATGTCGTATGCAGCTTTGTCCATCCACACCTGACGACCGATTGGCGACGAGTCGCCAAAGACCTGGCGGGCGAACGACTCACTGACGATCACCGCGCGGATCTGCGGCGTATCCAGACGGCTGAACGCGCGGCCGGCGCGCATCGGCACGCCCAAGATGCTGAAGAAGTCCGGGCCGATTGCGATCTCTTCGGCTTGGACCGCGCTTGCGCCGGTGGCGGTGGCACTCACCGATCGACGGCGTCCACTGACGTTCATCGGGATCGATGTTGCAGGTGAGACAGCCTGGACGCCCGGCACCCGAGCGATGGTCTCGAGCAGTTGCGCGGTGGGTACTCCACTGCTGTTCTGGACGGAAGCGGTCAGGAATGGGTCCAAGTCGAAGCCGATCTCTGCGCCTCGCGAGCGCTGATACCCGCCAATCATCGATGAGGTCACCACGAGGAGTGCCAGCGTCAAGGTGATCTCGAGGACGACGAGTGTGTGACTCCACCGCTGGCGCACGCGGTCCGACGTGGCGATCCCGCGCAACGGATCGAGCTGCAGGCGCCGCGTCTCGATCAGGGCTGGTCCGATTCCGGCGAGGATTCCCGCCAGCAGCGTGATCGAGATGGTCTTGATCAAAACGCCCTGGTGAATCGACAGATCGACGAACGTGTCCGCCAGTGGCGCATTGCTCAGAATGATCCCGCGTATCACGTAGGTACTGCCGATTCCGACGATGCCGGCGCAGGTGGCCAGCAGCAGCGACTCCGCGACCATGGCCCGAATCAGCCGTGGCCGCGACGCGCCGAGCGCCGCGCGAACGGCGGTTTCGGCTTCACGCCGGGTCCACTGCGCGATCATCAGAATCGCCACGTTCGCACACGCGATGAGGAGCGTGAGCAGCACGGCCGTGCCGAGGATATACGGGAGGATCAAGGACATCTCATCGGCCATCGGCGTCCCTTTGATCTCTGAGACGCGCATCTTCAAGGGACCTTGGCCGGCGGGCAACTGACGTGAGTATTCATCGAGCGAGGCCTGGAGGCGTGCGGCAAACGCATCGGTGCCGGTGCCCGTCGGCCGCCGTACGACGACGAAGAGACGTGTGGCCGCATCCAGGCGCTCGGGTTCGAGCAGCGTCCACACCGGATCATTCATCTCGGAGAACCAGAACCGACGTGGCATCACACCGGTCACTGTGTGCGGCAGGTTGTTGATCCAGATGGTTGCGCCGATCGCATCGGGCCGCCCCGCGAACCAGTCCTGCCATAACCGGTAACTGAGAATGGCTTGTGGATCGCCCGCGCTGCGTGAAGAAAACGTGCGGCCGATTTCCGGCGCGACGCCGAGGACGGTGAACAAGTCCGCTGTGACCGCTCTGATCCGGGTGGGCTCGATACGGTCAGGGAGTCGCACGTCGCTCACCCCTTCCTGGGCAGCGGCGGCACCCATCGAGGGTCCCATCGCGCTGCGCCATCGCGTAAAGAGATCCGCGGGCACGTAGCCACCCATCGGCCGGAATTGCCGGTCCTGCCGAATGACCTGTATCTTCGACAGCTGCCGGGGCTCGACGTAGAGTGGCGGGGGATTCTGAAAGATGACGTCGCGCACGGTCAATGATGCGGCCGTTGCGCCAATGCCGGCGCCGAGCGAGAGCACCGCCACGATGGCAACGATGGGGTAGCGGACGAGATTCCGTCGAGCCGCATGGAAGTCCTGACGCAACTCGTCGAGCCACCAGACGCGGCGAGACTCGTGGAAACGTTCAGTCGCGACCGTCACGTTGCCAAACCGGCGCTGCGCGGCGCGTGCCGCCTCGTCGGGGCTCATGCCTTCGGCAATCAGTCGATCGGTTTCGAGGGCGATGTGTGCCCGGATTTCTTCGGAGAAGTCCTCGGTGGAGCGTCGGCGCCAAACCATGGTTCGCCTCTCAGGTTGACATTCGACCAGAGCATACGCATACTCGGGTCGAATGTCTATTCGAAAGCGGAGCGACCGCGAGTACGCGGCGCACCTGCAGGGCACGCTCGACCTGCTCATCCTGCGCACGCTCGTGTTCGGCCCGCAGCACGGCCAGGCCATCGCGCGCGCGATTCAGAACCAGTCCGACAACGTGCTGATCGTCGATCACGGCTCGCTGTATCCGGCGCTGCAGCGTCTCGAAGAGCGCGGGTTCATCGAGGCCGATTGGGGCACGTCTGAGAACAACCGCAAGGCGCGGTTCTACACGCTGACCAAAGCGGGAAGGAAAGAACTGGTGCGCGAAGAGAGCGAGTGGCGGCGCATTGCCACCGCCATCATGCGGGTACTCGATCCAACCAGTTAGTTCATCGCTTCTTTCCCCTGCTTGCAGCGCTGGTCTTGGCGGCCGTTTTTTTGGCGCGCGTCTTCGCCGCTGTCTTCGTCTTCGTGGCGCGCGCCGGCTGTGACGGCGCCGGAGTCGCGCGGAGCTCCAGCGCCCGCTTGACGATGCGCTCGAACATGGCGCCCGTCTCGCCACCTTTGGCGGGCCGATTCGAGCGCCAGACGTCCGGATCGTCCTGCGACAGGATGTCGGCGAAGTCGCCCTCGCTCTTGACGCTCAGCGGCGCGAATTCGGCGATGTCGATCGGTCCCGACCAATCATCACGATGCTTGATGAGCAGCCAGGGCTCGCCGCTTTCGCCTCCGCCGGCATAGCGGCCCTTGGTGCGCACCAGCACCCACGATCCCTTCAACTTGTATCCGTCGAGCGTAAACTTCAGATCACCCTTCGCCAGCGACGCCTCCACATCGTCGGTTTCAGGCGTCCACGTGCCGCGGTCCCAGAGCATGACGATGCCTGCGCCGTAGCCAGACGGGATCACGCCTTCGAACTCACCGTAATCGAACGGGTGATCCTCGACGTGCATCGCCAGACGCTTGACCGATGGATCGAGCGAGGGCCCTTTCGGCACCGCCCACGACAGCAGCACGCCGTTGTGCTCGATGCGGAAGTCGTAGTGGAGGTGGCTGGCCAGGTGTTTCTGGACGCAGAAGAAGCGCGGTTTCCGGCCTGACGGCGATTTCGCGAGCTTCGTCCCCGCAGGCTCGGGTGTCTTGGTGAAGTCGCGTTTGGCTTTGTACTTCTCGAGAGCCATGGTGGCTGAGGCGCTCTACCGCGCGTTGCCCATCAGCCGGCGCAGCGGCTTGACGAGGGCGAACATGACGATGGCCGCTACAAGCAGCACACCGGTGACCACGCTGAACAGGGTCTCGAGCGGCGTCGTGCTGAAGAACCCGGCAGCCCATCCAGCGAGCTTGTTGCCGAACGCGTTCGACAGGAACCACACGCCCATCATCATGCCGACGATGCGCAGCGGCGCGACCTTGGTGACGGCGCTCAACCCCACCGGGCTCAGACAGAGCTCGCCGAACTCGGCAATCATGTAGGCGACGATGAGCCACATCGGGCTGACGCGAACGCCCTGATCGGCCTGTGCCATCTGTCCTGCCGGAACCAGTACCAGAAACGCCAGGCCCATGAACATCAGTCCGAGCGCCAGCTTGGCTGGCACCGATGGTTCGCGCGGGCCAAGCCGTACCCAGATCAACGCGAATATCGGCGCAAAGATGATCACGAAGATCGCTGGCACCGACTGGAACCAGGACGACGGGAACGACACGCCGAACAAATCCAGTCGTGTGTAGCGATCGGCAAAGAGATTCAGCGTCGAGCCCTGCTGCTCGTAGGCGCCCCAGAACAGAATCGCGACGATGAAGAAGACGACGATCGCGCCGATGCGCTTCCATTCGTCCGCCGTGAACCCGATCGCACTCGATGACGCCGGAGCGGCGCTCGTCGCCGCCGACGGTGTCATCGTCGACTGCGGCTGCGTGGCGAGACGGTCGAGTGCCGGCTGCAGTCGCTTCTTTCCGAGCACGTACTGCGTGAGCCCGAGCGCCATCCCGAAGGCGGCGCACGAGAATCCGAGATGCCAGTCCACACGCTGCGCGATGTAACCAGCGATGAGCGGTCCGATGAAGGCGCCGAGGTTGATCCCCATGTAGAAGATGGAGAAGCCCGCGTCGCGGCGTGCATCGGCCTGTTCGTAGAGCGAGCCGACGAGTGTGCTCACGTTCGGTTTCAGTAGCCCTGTCCCGACGACGATGAGCGCGAGACCCGAATAGAAGAAGGGCAGCGGCGGGAACGCCAGGGTGAGATGTCCGAGCGCGATGATGATGCCGCCGATGAGGACGCTGCGGTACTGACCCAGCCAGCGATCAGCGACGAGGCCGCCAACGATCGACGCGCCCCAGGCGCTCCCCGTGTAGGTGCCGTAAATGGATGCGGCGTCCACATCGGAGAATCCCAACCCGCCGGCGGCGACTGGCGCGACCATGTAGAGGATGAGGAACGCGCGCATGCCGTAGTAGCTGAAGCGCTCCCACATCTCCGTAAAAAACAGCGTTGAGAGGCCGCGGGGATGGCCGAAGAAGCCGGTGTCCGGTGGAGTCGCCAAAGTGGTCTGCTGCATCGTCGGCAAGGATAACGTGGAACAATGAAGCTGTGCGGGCTCTACTGATTTCGACGTATGACCTGGGCCGCCAGCCGCTCGGCCTGGCCGCCCCGGCAGCGTCGCTGCGCCAGGCGGGCGTTGACGTGGACTGTGTGGATACGTCGCGTGAGCCGCTCAACGATGAGCACATTCGTGCAGCGTCACTGGTGGCGTTTTATCTGCCCATGCACACCGCGACGCGTCTGGCTGCGCCGCTCCTGCAGCGGGTTCGGACAATCAATCCGCACGCACAGCTGGCCGCGTACGGGCTGTACGCTCCCCTCAATCGTGCATGGCTCGAGGATCGTGGCGCGCGCGTGCTCGGACCTGATGCTGAACTGGAGTTGGTGAGGCTCGTCAACGCCCAATTCCCAACGCCCAACTCCCAATCAACTCCCAACGCCCGATTCGTTCAACCCGATCGAACGACGCTGCCTCCACTCACCCGATATGCGGCGTTGCAGATGCCGGACGGCACGCGGCGCGTCGTTGGCTCCACCGAGGCGACGCGCGGCTGCAAGCATCTGTGCCGGCATTGCCCGATCGTGCCGGTGTACCACGGACGCTTCAAAGCCGTCCCCATCGACGTCGTGATGCAGGACATTCGCGCGCACGTTGCGGCGCGCGCCGAGCACATCACGTTTGGCGATCCCGACTTCTTCAACGGCCCGACACATGCGCGTCGTCTGCTCCAGCGCCTTGCTGCGGAGTTTCCGGAGCTGACCTACGACGTCACGATCAAAGTCGAGCATCTGCTCGCCCACGCCGACATGCTGCCGCTGCTGAAGGAGACCGGTTGTCTCTTCATCACCAGCGCGGTGGAGTCGATCGATGACGAGGTGCTGGCGAAGCTGCAGAAGGGCCACACGCGGGCGGACTTCATTCGCGCCGTTGCACTGTGTCGCACGGCCGGCGTCGCGCTGGCGCCGACGTTCGTGTCGTTTACCCCGTGGACAACCATCGAGGGATACATCGAGCTGCTCGACGAGATTGCACGGCTGGATCTGATCGAAGCTGTCGCGCCAATCCAGCTGGCGATTCGTCTGCTCGTGACCGCGGAGTCGAAGCTGCTCGAACTGCCCGATATCCGCGACGTGGTTGCGCCGTTCGATCCCCAGTCGCTGATCTGGCCCTGGCGGCACTCCGATCCGCGCGTGGACGCGCTCCAGACGGCCGTCATGCGCATTGCGGGTATGCAGACTCCGCGTACAGAAGCGTTCGCTGCGATCACACAAACCGCGTACGCCGTTGCCGGCCGGAACCCGGGGTCCGGCCCGGGCCTGGCCCAGGCCTGGCCCAGGCCTGCCCCGGGCCTGACCCCGCCCTACATGACCGAAGGCTGGTACTGCTGCGCGGAGCCGGGACCCGAGCAGGTGGATCTCGTATGAATCGCCCGCCTTCGCCAAACGGCTTCGGCGGGGCACGCGTCCTGCTCCTGGCGACGACGACGGGGTATCAGATCCGGTCGTTCGGAGAGGCAGCCGAGAAGCTCGGCGTGCAGCTGGTCTTCGCCAGCGACCGCTGCGAACAGCTCGACAACCCCTGGGCAGACGAGGCGATTCCGGTGCGCTTCTGGGACGAAATGCACTCCGTCGACACGATTGTTGCGGCGTGCGCCTCGGCGCCCGTCCAAGGGGTCATCGTCGTCGGCGACCAGCCGACCGTGCTTGGCGCGGGAGTCGCCGCGGCGCTGGGGCTGCCCGGTAATCCTCCCGACGCCGTTCGCGCCAGCCGCAACAAGCTGGCGAGCCGCCGGGCGTTCCAAGGCGCCGGTTTGATGACGCCGGAGTTCGTTGACGTCTCGATCGCCGACGATCCCGCCGCGCTCGCCGCGCAGTGCACGTTCCCTGCGGTCATCAAGCCGCTCGCGCTCTCGGGCAGCCGCGGCGTGATGCGCGTGGATCAGACCAGCGATTTCGTGTGGGCGTTTGAGCGGCTCGCACGTCTGATGGCGTCGCCCGACATTCTCAACGAGCGCAACGAGGTCCACGGCCGCGCGCTCATCGAGTCCTACATCCCGGGCAACGAGTTCGCGATTGAAGGCGCCATGACCGACGGGGTGTTCAGGCCCTTCGTCATCTTCGACAAGCCGGAGCCCCTCGTCGGGCCCTTCTTCGAAGAAACGATCTACGTGACGCCCTCGCGGGCGACAGCGGCGGTGCAGCAGGCGATCCTCGACCACGTGGCCGCTGCGGCGAGGGCACTCGGCCTCCGTCACGGTCCCATCCACGCGGAATGCCGTGTGAACACGAAGGGCGTCTTCGTGCTGGAAGTCGCGCCTCGCCCGATCGGCGGTCTCTGTGCGCGCGCCGTTGGCTTCCACGACATGTCGTGGGCACGCGTTTCCCTCGAGGAAGTGCTGCTTCGACACGCGTTAGGCGAGGACATCAGCGGCTATACGCCCTCGAGCGATGCGTCCGGCGTGATGATGATTCCGATTCCCCGACGTGGGGTCTATCGCGGCGTCCAGGGCGTCCAACAGGCCCTGGCCATTCCGGGCGTGGACGATATCCGCATTACGGCCAAGGCCGACGAACTCCTGCTGCCGTTGCCCGAGGGCCGTAGTTATCTGGGGTTCATTTTCTCCAGCGGGAAAGATCCGGGCAGGGTCGAACAATCGCTTCGCGAGGCGCACAGCACGCTCGCGTTCGATATCGAACGTGAAATCGAGCTGGTTCGTCGATAACGAGCTACTTCGCTTGCTGGGGCACGAAGCCGGGAGGGAGCGCGGCGCCTTCGCCGAAGAAGAAGTCCTCCATATGCTTCGCGATTAGTTCCTGGGCCTCTTTCTGCCAGGGCATCAAGCGGTACTCATTGAGAATCATCTTCTGCCGGTCTTCCCACATCTTCCACGCCTGCGCCGAGACCTTCTCGAAGATCCGTTGTCCGAGGTCGCCAGGCCAGGGTGGTGAATCGAGCGCCGGAAGATCTTTTTGGAACTTCACGCAGTGCACCGTGCGGCCACTGGTGTTTCCGACCGGGCGATCGGGAACAGGTGCAGCGCAATTGTCCATGGACGGCATGTTACCTCCACATTCCTGGGACGCGAAATTGCGCTATCAAGAACCGATTTACACACCAGGAACCTCGTCTGTCGGGTTCCGCGTCACACAAGGTGGACAGGATGCCGTGGCCCGGCCTGTTTAGGCTTGGTTTTTCAGCTGTGCTTTCCGGATGAGCTGGTAATGACAATTGTGGCATACAGCTTGAACTTCGTCGGGGCAGCCTAGAGATATGCGCGGCTTCGGAATTGGCCGCGCGTAAGACCGAATCATCAGGAGGGTGCTGTGGACGGAGCGCGCAAAGAACGTCGCGGATTTGCTTCAATGAGTCGCGAGAAGCAGCGCGAGATCGCCAGCAAGGGCGGTCGCGCCGCCCACGAAAAAGGCACGGCTCACGAGTGGACGCCGGATGAAGCCCGTGCTGCAGGCCGCAAGGGTGGCCAGAGCAGCCGTGGCGGCCGTGGTCGACTTGTTCCCATTCCCGCGCAGCAGGATATGCACCAGCCGCCGGGTATGGTTCGCCGCGCGGACTGACGTTTACCCCGCACGGCCAGTACTTTGGCCGTTCGGCAACGAGTTTTCCGACCCGCTGACCCGTCGGACGTCGACGCGGGCGTCATTGAAACACGCCCCGCCGCCAAGATCGGTCAGCGAGTCGGGGGCCAGAGCGTTGGCAGTCAAACCGTTTGCTGTGTGCTTTCGCCACAGTCCCTTCGGCAAGACCACCGTCCCTGGCCTGACCCACGCGCCAACCTGCAGGCCGCATCGCACTTCCCCCAGTGCATTGAAGATGCGGACGTCGTCACCGTCGTTCAGTCCTCGGGCTGCTGCGTCGTCGGGATGCATCAGCAAGCGGACTTCGGGCCGCGGTAACTCACTGAGCGTCGAACTGATCGTGCGCTCGCTGGCGGGTGAAATCAGCGCGAGGGGAAACTCCATCGTCGACGGGTCCGGCTGATAGCCGTACAAGCCTGCAGGGGACTGGGCGTCCAGGTACTCGGGGAACAGATCGACCTTGTGGTCGGGTGTTCGCGGGTACACGTCAACAAACTGAATCGGACGGCCGCCGGCAATCGGGATCGCGGCGCCATGTTGACTGAGCTCGTCTCGCGACGAGCCAGGCATGCGCGTGATCACGTCAATCATCTCTTCGAGCTCTCCGTGTGGATCGGTGGGTTGGGCGAGATCGAGCCGGTGCAGCAGCTCGCCGAAGACATCCGCGTTGGGCCGCGCCTCGCCGACGGCTTCGATCACTGGCTTGCCCAAACGCAGGCTGATCGGACCGTAACCGCGAACCAGGTCGTAGCCCTCGAGGAATGTCGTCGCCGGAAGGATTACGTCGGCGTAGCGAGCCGTGTCGGTCATCACCTGTTCGAAGACGACGGTGAAGAGATCGTCACGCTCGAGACCGCGAAGGATACGCCGCTGATCCGGTGACGTGACCGCCGCGTTCGAGTTGTAGACGAACAGCACGCGAACGGGCGGCTCGAGCTCGGTGAGCGCACGTCCCAGCTGGTTCATGTTGACGAGGCGAGTGCGTGGTTCCGGCGCGCCAATCCAGGTGCGTTCGATGCCCCACGCCGCGGTGTTGCTCATCGCATAGCCGCCGCCGCGGACGCCAAACTTTCCAGCGACTGCTGGCAGGGCGAGGATCGCCAGCGAGGAGTTGCCGCCGTTGCGATTGCGCTCCTGACCCCATCCGCACCGGATGAGGGCAGGTGTCGCGTCCGCATAGCGCTTGGCGACATCCTCGATCGACGCCGCAGGTACCCCGGCTTCCGATGCCGCGCGTTCAAACGTCCAGAATCGTGCCTTGTCACGCAGTCGCTCTGCGTGTTGCGTGTGGGCGCTCAGAAACGCCTGATCTGCGAGTCCTTCCTCGAACAGGAAGCGGTGAATCGACAGTGCGACCGGCAAGTCCGTGCCGGGCCTCACCGCCAAGTGAATATCGGCCTGTTTGGCCAGCGCTGTCGTCCGTGGGTCGATGACGACCAGGGTGGCACCCCTGCGCTGCGCCTCGCGGATATAGGGGACCATGTGAATGCCGGACGCCGGCGGATTTGCGCCCCACAGGATGATGAGGCGTGCCTCGGGGTAGTCCTCGTAGGTAATCGACGGCATCTTGCCGTACAGCGCCTCGTTGGCGGCGCCGGTCGGTGCCGCGCACACGGTTCTCGCCAGGCGCGATGCCCCCAGGCGGCGAAAGAGCGTCGCATCACTCGTATCCTGGGTCAGAAGCCCGTTCGAACCGCCATACGAATACGGCAGTATCGACTCGCCACCCCACGTCTGGCGCGCCTCCTCGAGGCGCCGCGTGATGATCGCCATCGCATCGTCCCAGGACGCCCGCTCGAACAACCCCAGGCCCTTGGGTCCTCTGCGGATCGCCGGATGGAGCAGCCGGTCGCTGCCGTACACCCGCTCTGTGAACCGCCGTACCTTCGCGCAAATGTAGCCGTTGGTCACGACATTGTGTGGCGACCCGTCGATGCTCGTGATGCGTCCGTCCTGAAGGGTGACATCCAGGCTGCATGCATCGGGGCAATCGAGCGGGCAGACCGTGTCAACGACATGCTCAGCGGTCACCGGTGGGGCGGTCTTCACGCCTCCTAGTCTAATCAAGGCACAATGCCCACGTCTCAATGTCCACTGCTCGACGCCGACCACATGTTGTGATTGTTGGCGGCGGTTTCGGCGGTTTGTCAGCTGCGAAGGCCTTTCGAAAGGCCGACGTGCAGGTCACGCTGCTCGATCGTCGCAATCACCACGTGTTTCAGCCGCTCCTTTACCAGGTGGCGACCGCGACGCTCTCGCCCGGCGATATCGCGGCGCCGATTCGATGGATCCTTCGCCGGGCCCGCAATGTCCGCGTGCTGCTTGGCGAAGCGTCGCGGGTGGATGTCGGCGCGCACCGCGTCGAGCTGGCCGATGGCGCCGTGCTCGACTATGACTACCTGATTGTCGCGAGCGGATCGAGTCACGCCTACTTCGGTCACCAGGAGTGGGAGCCGTTCGCGCCGGGGCTCAAGACGCTCGAAGACGCCATCACGATCAGGCGTCGCATCCTGCTCGCCTTCGAGCGGGCGGAGCGCGAAACCGATCCGGCGCGCCAGCGGGAGCTCCTGACGTTCGTCCTCGTCGGCGGCGGCCCGACCGGAGTCGAGCTCGCCGGCACGCTGGCCGAGATCGCGCGTCAGACGCTGCGCGACGAGTTCCGCTCGATCGACACCAGACGCACGCGCATCGTGCTCGTCGAGGCGAGCCGCATTCTGGCGACGTTTCCCGAGTCGCTGCAAGACGCGGCTCGCGCATCGCTGACGCGGCTCGGCGTCGAGATCCGCGAAGGTGTCGCCGTCACCCACATCGACGCACACGGGGTGATGCTCGGCAACGAGCGCCTCGATGCGGGCACCATCGTATGGGCCGCAGGTGTCGCGGCCTCGCCGCTCGTCGCAACACTTGGCGCGCCGCTGGATCGCGCCGGTCGCGTGCTCGTCGAGCCAGACCTCTCGATCCCCGGCCATCCCGAGGTGTTCGTCGTCGGCGATGCTGCGGCATTTCTGCACCAGGGAGGGAAGCTGCTGCCCGGCGTGGCGCAGACGGCGATGCAGGGGGCTGCGCATGCGGCAGAGAACATCGTCCGCCGCGAGCGCGGCGAGCCGTCGCAGCCGTTCGTCTACAAGAATCTCGGGAACATGGCGATCGTCGGACGCCTCTCTGCGGTCGCCGATCTTCCATGGGCGCGGTTTTCCGGGGCCATCGGCTGGCTGGCCTGGCTCTTTCTGCACATCGTGATGCTGATCGGCTTCCGCAACCGCATCGTCGTGCTCTTCGAGTGGGCCGTGGCATTTCTCACGTTTCAACGGGGTGCGCGCCTCATCACTCAAGATCGCTCCGCAGGGCCGGACTTCACGAGTCGCACATGACTCCTTCTTCCACCGCTTGTGGGCCTGCCGGATCGCGGCGCCGTCGTAGCACGCCGAATCAGTGCGAAGCCGGAACGCGAGCGAAGCGATTCATCGACGCGAGTTCGTGCCGCGCGATCCATGTCGATGGAATCAGCGCTGTCGGTGCATACCGCGATGGTTGTCGATGGGATGAGCACTACTCGCGGCGGGAGCGTCAGGTATGAGCGGCGTGAGCGTTCCCGGCGTGCGGAGTCGGCGTCCGCGAGCCGGTAGGCCCACGGGCGATGACTGATTATTTCGTCTTCGAATTGATTCTAACCGCAGACAGACCTATGTCCGCTTCGCGTACCTTGTGGCGACGTAGTTATCGACCAGCGCTCGGAACCCCTCGGCGAGCTCGTCGTACGTGCCGCGCAGTGTGGTGAAGTGCTCGCCGTCGATGAAGACGGGGCAGTTCGGCGCTTCGCCGGTGCCCGGCAGGCTGATGCCGATGTTCGCGGCCTTCGACTCGCCCGGCCCGTTGACGACACAGCCCATGACTGCGAGGGTAAGGGTTTCGACGCCGTCGTAGGTGCGCTTCCAGGTGGGCATCTGCGTGCGAATGTATTCCTGCGTGCGCTCGGCGAGCTCCTGGAACGTGCTGCTCGTCGTGCGGCCGCAACCGGGGCATGCGGTGACGCTCGGCGCAAACGCGCGAAGCCCAAGTGACTGCAGCAGCTCGCACGCCGCGTAGACCTCCTCGCGACGATCGCCGCCGGGACGCGGTGTCAGCGAGACGCGGATCGTGTCGCCGATGCCTTCATTCAGCAGGATGCCAATCGCCGATGCTGACCAGACGAGGCCCTTCGTGCCCATTCCGGCTTCGGTGAGCCCGAGGTGCAGCGGCTGGTCGGTCTTGCGGGCGAGGTCGCGATAGATCGCAATCAGATCGCGCGGACGTGAGACCTTGCAGGAGATGATGATCTGGTCCTTCCGCAGTCCGGTTTCGATGGCGAGCGCCGTGGACTCGATCGCCGAGATCACCATGCACTCGTTGAGAATCTCCTCTGAGGTCCTGCCCAGATTGCGCGTGGTGTTCTCTTCCATCTTGGCGACGACAAGCTCCTGATTGAGCGAGCCGCCGTTCACGCCGATGCGTACCGGCTTGCCGTTGTCGATGGCAACCTTGCAGATCGTCGAGAACTGTTCGTCGCGACGCCGTCCGGTGCCGACGTTCCCGGGGTTGATGCGGTACTTGTCGAGCGCAGCCGCGCAGGCGGGGTAGCGCGTCAACAGCAGGTGGCCGTTGTAGTGAAAGTCACCGATGAGGGGCGCGGTGCAGCCGGCGTCGAGCATCCGCTGCTTGATCTCAGGAACTGCGGCAGCGGCCTCGGGCAGGTTCACCGTAACGCGGACCATCTCCGATCCGGCTTCAGCCAGCTCGATGCACTGCTGCGCCGTGGCCGCCGCGTCGGCGGTATCGGTCATCGTCATCGACTGAACGACGATAGGCGCGCCGCCGCCAACCTGAACGCGGCCGACGCGCACACCGACGGTCTTATGAAGCTTGGCTGTTGGCACTACGTTTCCTTCCACCCATCGCGCAGCAGGATGCCACGGATCTCCTCGGCTCTGGCCATCGCGAGTTCGATCGAGCCGTACTGCTCGGCGCGATCCATCACGCCGTCGAAGAACCAGGTGACGGTGCTGTGCACCTCGCCGGGGAAGATCATCGCGTGCGCCGCGTTGCGGCCGCGCGTCATACGCCACAGCACGGCCGGATCGTTCGACACGTTCGGAATGTTCGGGTCGTTCGAGTTCATTCGCGTCGTGCGTGTTCGCGACCTGGCATCACAACCGTCGTCCCCACTGCATGCTCCGGTCGAGGGCATTCCGATCCGCGCGTGAGGATCGTTCCGACGACGCGGCCCAGGAAGTCGCGATAGGGCTGCACGCGGCAGCCGCAGGGCAACGTCTTCTCGGCTTCATCGGACATACCCCACAATTGTACTGAACGTCGAACGACCTGAACGATTCGAGCGATTCGAACGATCCGAACGATGAATATCGTCAGCGTTTCGTGGAGCGACCACCTCTCGTTCGGCGAGGGAGACGGCCGGCTCGATACGCCCGAGACGCTGCAGCGCCGGCTGCCGGTGTGGCGTGAAGAGCTGGGTGCCGGCGCGCTGCACTGGCGGATGCTTCGCTCCCGAATTTCGGGGACGTATTCGGCAGCGCCAGGCTACCGCCACCCGTCGGACACCGCAGCCACAGGCCTGGACTGGGACGACTTCCAGGTCGTGCCGGCATTGGCCCGCGAAGCGGGTCTCTCACCGTGGCTCTACGTGACCGTGTGGGATGAGGGATGGCCGCTCGCGCCCGAGGACGTGCGCCGCGTGAGCTATCACAACGACATGCACGGGCAGCACGTGGCCTGGCAGAGCGATCTGACACGCGATCATCCGGAGTGGCTGGTGGTCGATCGCGAGGGACGTGGGCGTCAGCTGGGCGTAGTCTCGTTGGCGTTTCCCGATGCGCGGCGTGCGTTTGTCGAACGGTGGATCGCTCTCGTTGGACCGACACACTTCGACGGGCTGTTCGTCTGCCTGCGCTCGCAGTCGCGGCCTGCCGATCACGCGGACCAATACGGGTTCAACGAGCCAGCACGGCGCGACTTTCTCGAGCGATACGGCGTAGACCCGGCCCGCGAACCGTTCGATGTGCAGGCATGGCGCGATCTGCTCGGCTCATACCTGACTGCACTTGTGAGCGAGCTGCGCCTCGCACTCGCACGCGCCGGCAAGCGCCTGGCGATTGGCTGCGCGCGCGGCGACGTGCTCGGTCCGCCGCTTGGCAATGCGACGCTGCCGTGGCACGAATGGCTACGGCGATGTCTCGTCGATCGCCTCGTGATTGACCAGAGCTCGTCACAGTGTCCGTCGATGTGGCATCAGCTGTGGCCGATGCATCGCGGCACCGGCTACGTGCAGAACTACCTTGATGGAACCGGGCTGCCCTCGCTCGACGCGCACCTGTCGAACACCTATGCGCCGGTCGTTGCCGACAGCCGAGTCGAATTGTTCGTGGCGCGTCAGTGGCACGAGCGTTCGCCGGAGGTCGAGTCTCGGTTGCTGGCGACGCGTGGCGTCAGCGGGCTCGTCTTCGGATCGTTTCGCCACGACAATCCCGACGCCGTCCGCCGCAACGATTGGCGCGCGGGGAAACTCACGCCGTAGAGCGGAGGCTTTGGCCCCCGCGGACACGCGCACGCTGAAGCGTGCGCTCTACGAACGAGCAATCAGCAACAATCCCGCCGACAACACCGCGAGCGCCCACAGCACCCAGCCCACCTCCCTGGCGCGACCGACGACCGCGTACAGCAGAGCGTGAAGCAGGAAACCCCACAGGATGCCCTGCGTGATCGACAGCGTGAGCGGAATCAGGACGATCGTCATGAACGCGGGCAGACTGTCTTCGAGCGAACTGAAATTCAGCGTCGAGACCGACTGAAACATCGACAGACCGACGAGGACCAGCACGGCAGCCGTCGCATATCCGGGCACCGCTGCGGCAAGTGGCCCGATAAAGAAGCACGGCAGGAAGCACAGCGCGGTCACAACCGATGCACGCCCCGTCCGCGCACCCATGCGGATGCCAGCGATGCTTTCGACGTAGGCGGTGCCGGATGACGTGCCGGCGAGACCAGCGCCAAGAGTCGCCAGCGCATCGACGATGAGACCGCGTTTGAGATTGAGCGGACGTCCGTCCCGCTCGGTCAGACCCGACGCGCTGGCGACGCCGATGAAGGTCGAGAGCGAGTCGAACAGATCGGTGAACAGGATCGAGACGATCGCCGGCAGCAGCGCGAGCTGCAGGGCCCCCGAAATATCGAGCTTCAGGAACGCCGATGAGAAGTCGGGCGCGCTGACGATGCGTTCGGGCGGCATCGCGTAGCCGAGGACCCAGGCCGCAGCGGTGACGAGCACGATGGATGTGAGATAGGCGAGCGGGTTGCTCCGCCGCTGCAGCATCACGGCGACGAGCACGCCAACGAGCAGGAAAACAACTCGATGATCGAGCGTGCCGAGGCGGAGCAGCGTCGCCGCATCGGCTTCGATCAGTCCCGCGTTGCGCAACCCGATCAGCGTCAACAGGAGACCAATGCCGGCCGCTGCGGCCAGACGCAGACCCGGCGGGATCGCCATCGCGATCGCCTCGCGCAACGGCGTCGCCGACACCAGCAGGAACAGCACGCCGGCCCAGAACACCATACCCAGCGCCGTCTGCCACGGCACCTGCTGCTGCAGCACGATGGTGAACGCAAAGAACGCGTTGAGGCCCATGCCGGGTGCGACCGCGAAAGGCAACCGCGCATAGAGGCCCATGAGCAGCGTCATGCTGAACGCGATGAGCACGGTGGCTGTCATCGCTCCCGTGAAGGGCAAACCCGTACCGGGTGTCGAGAGGATCGAGGGGTTCACCACGACGATGTAGGACATCGTGAAGAAAGTCGTGATGCCACCGACGATGTCGCCATAGACGGTGGAGGTGACGGCGGATTCTCGACTCGGTTGCGTGGCTGTCTGAGGCATCTCGGGTATTGTGCGGGATGTGGGCGCGCGGACGCGCTATTGTGCAGGAGGTGGGCGCGCAGACGCGCAGTGATCTCGTGGTGGTTGGTGCCGGGGCGGCGGGGCTCGCCACCGCGATCTTTGCGGCGAGGGCGGCGCCGCACCTGCGCATCCGCTGTCTCGATGGCGCCCGGCGCATCGGCGCGAAGATCCTCGTCAGCGGAGGCTCGCGCTGCAATGTCACGAACCGCGAAGTGACCGAGCGCGACTTCTGGGGCGGTTCCTCTCGCGTGGTTCGTAACGTCCTCCGCGCGTTTCCGGCCGAAGGGGCGGCTGCGTTCTTCGAGGAGCTTGGCGTCACACTGCACGAAGAAGAGGACGGCAAGCTGTTTCCCGACACCAATCGATCGCGGACGGTGCTCGATGCGCTCCTCAACGAGGCGGCGCGCCTGAGTATCGCGATTGAGACCGAACACCGGGTGACCGCCATTCGCAAAGATAATGATGGGTTAGTCGTCTCATTCACCCGTAGAGCGGACGCTTTAGCGTCCGCGGACAACGAGTTCAGGGCGCGGGCAGTTGCGATCGCCACCGGCGGTCGCTCGCTCCCGAAGACGGGCAGCGATGGCGCTGGCTACGATCTCGTTCGTCGTCTTGGTCACGGCTACGTCGAGACGACGCCGGCGCTCGCGCCCCTTGTGCTCGACGGCGATCGCCACGCTGCGCTGGCCGGAGTGTCACACCCGGCGACACTCAGTCTGCGAGTGAATGGCCGGATCGCGGTCCGTCTCGACGGCCCGTTGCTGTGGACGCACTTCGGCATGAGCGGGCCAGTTGTCCTGAACATGTCGCGCCACTGGCATCGCTTCAGACTTGATGCCGAGAGCGTCGAGGTGCTCGTCAACCTGCTTCCGGGTGAGAGCTTCGAATCGCTCGAAGGCTGGTGGCTCGAGCAGGAGCGCGAGCGCCCGCGAGCGCAGGTGGCGACGGTTCTCGCGAGTCGGTTGCCGGCGGCCGTTGCGGATGCCTGGCTCGACGGAGCTGGCGTCGAGCGCGACATGACGATGGCGCATCTCGATCGTGATCGCCGGAGAGGACTGGTGCGTGCCCTCGTTGAAGGGCGGGCGAGCGTCGTGGACAGTCGCGGCTACGCGTACGCTGAGGTGACGGCCGGCGGGATCCCGCTCGAGGAAATCGATCCTGCGACGATGCGGTCACGCGTGTGTCCGGGGCTGTATCTGGTGGGAGAGATCCTCGACGTCGATGGCCGGCTGGGCGGCTTCAACTTTCAGTGGGCGTGGTCATCAGGCTGGGTCGCGGGACACGCGGCGGCGAAGGCCCTTTCATGAACCTTCCGTCCTCCTGGCTGTTGCAGCATGCGGACGTGTTGCCGCGCGAGGGCCGCGCGCTCGACGTAGCCTGTGGACGCGGCCGTCACTCGCTCTGGCTCGCCGAGCACGGCCTGACCACGCTCGCCATCGATCGAGACGTTGATGCTATACGCGAGTTGAATGACGAGGCGCAGAACCGCCGGTTGCCGCTGCGAGGGGAAGTCCGCGACCTCGAACGTGGTGACGATCCGTTCGCCGGATTCACGTTCGACGTCATCGTCGTCGTGCATTACTTGCATCGGCCACTTTTTCCCTCGCTTGTCGGCGGGCTCGCACCCGGGGGCCTGCTGATCTACGAGACGTTCACGCGTGCGCAAGCGGCACGCGGCAAGCCGACGAATCCTGACTTTTTGTTGAAACCGGGTGAGCTGCTCGAGCTGGTGCGTCCGCTGGAAGTGCTGGCGAGCCGTGAAGGGGACTACGACGGGCGCATGGTCGCAAGCGTCATTGCCCGTCGAGGATCTGCTGCTTGATCGCGGCTTCGAGTGCACCTCCCGTGACGCGGAAATGTGACGCGCTCCACACGACGCGGCCCTCGCGGATGAGCAGCGCCTGCGGTGTCTCGTGCCGAACGCCGAGCCGCCTGGCCACGGCTGTGGAGAGCTCGCGATGCGTCTGCACCGTGATCATCGCGTAACGCGCCGCCAGGCGGTCTTCCTTGAGGTGGTCGATCAGCTCGTCCAGCGCCTCGTAGCTCGTGCCACACGACATGCTGTGCTTGAAGAGCAGCAGCGGCCGGTTGCTCGACTCGGTGAGCAGCGCCTCGAACTCGTCGATGTGCTGAAGATGGGTGAGCTCTGGATGCATCCTGTGCTGGCCAGCCGCGCTAGGCGCGCGCCGCAGTCTGTCCGGCTTTGTACTGCGCCATCTTGGTGGCGATGGTGCGGCGGCCCATGTCGACGCCGCCGTTGAAACGGGCGCCCTCCGCGATCACCACGCGCTCGGCGGTGAGACTGCCGTCGACTTTCGCGGTAGCGGCCAGCTCGATGCGTTGGCCGGCGGAGATGGAGCCGCGTACCGTGCCCTGCACGACCACCTGCCTGGCGCGGATGTCGGCCTCGACCGTTGCGCCCTCGCCGATTGTCAGCATTGCCTCGCGCAGGTGGATGTGTCCCTTCAGCGTGCCCTCGAAGCGGAGGTCTTCGTCCGAAGTGAGCTCGCCGTCGAAGACGACCGATTTACCTATGTGTGTCATGTCGGTGTGCGGGGGAACCTTTCGATTGTATCTGAAGGCGCACGGTATACTGATCGGCTGAGGAGCTCGGGCGAGCGCCCGTGCCTCAGCCTCTCGGCCAGAGTGGCGGAATTGGCAGACGCAGGAGACTCAAAATCTCCCGCCGGTCACCCGGCGTGTGGGTTCGACCCCCTCCTCTGGCACTTATCCCTCGCTTCGCTCGGTCTAAGTGCCAGCGGAGTAGCTCGGTCTTCTCGACCTTCGGCGCTTCGCGCCTCGGTCGTCGAGAGCGACCCCACGTCCTTGCCGCGCTCGGTCTCAGTGCCAGCGGAGTAGCTCGGTCTTCTCGACCATCGGCCTTCGGCCTCGGTCGTCGAGAGCGACCCCACGTCCTTGCCGCGCTCGGTCTTAGTGCCAGCGGAGGGCGTCGGTCTTCCCGAGCGCGACCCACTTCCTGGCCGCGCTCGGTCTTAGTGCCAGCGAAGGAACTCGGTCTTCTGGGCCTTCGGCGCTTTGCGTCTTGGCCTTCGAGATCGACTCCTCCTCAGACGTAGTAGACTGTGCGGGTTGGGGGGACACATGAAGAAGATTGCGTTCGGAGCGCTCACCTCGCTCGGTCTCCTGGTGGCTCTCGGCGTCTCGGTGCATGCGGCATCAGGCCCCGGCGAGCATTCAGCCTACTGCCTGATGTGCGATTTCTGCCGCGTTCTGGCCCACATGCTCTGATCGTCAACTCGCCCAGATCTTCCGGCGCAGCAGATAGAGCAGGACGAGCAGCACCAGAATCAGCAGCAAGATCCACCACAGCAAAGACGAGCTCGATGCTGTGCAGTGCCCGGGTCGTACTTCCCGGCGACGGCCAGACGTATCGAAAAGCTACCCAGACGCTCGCCGTCCGCCACGAGACCAACATCCGCGACGACGTCTTGAGGTAGCTCCGCGGGCCGGGACGGTCCGACCAGCGTGGCCTCGCCAATGCGAATCCAAACGATGGAGTTACACAAACAACTCCGGGTACTCGCCAACGACCCGCCCGTACTCCTCGTCGATTTGTTCTGCGGTGTGCCGCTTCCCCGAAGCCGCGAGCTCGAGCGCGAGCAGCCGGGCCATGCAGCTGCGCGCCTTTCCCTCTTGGCCTGGGAGATCGAGACCCTTCTGCAGACCGGAGGAAATCGTTGCGATCAGCGACAGGATGGCAGCCGCTCCGCAGACGACGCTGTAACCCCGGCCGAATACCTTCATCGATTCAGAGTAGAGCACTTGGCCCTGCGCCGCCTGGCTTTCAGACTCAGCGGCCTTGACGGCGGCGGCGCCAGCCAGAAACGCGGCGAGTGCGCCAACGATGATGCTCACGAAGATCGCGGTGGAATTCAGCCGTCGAAATCGACGGGTTCGCGCCTTGGCTGCGTCAAGGCTCGTGCGAATGCGCTGCAGCCCGTCATCAACTCCCATGGTGATCCTCCGGTGCCTGACAGGCTACGAGCAGGACGCGCCTCCGATCAACTGCTGGCCGGCAGGGGCCGAAATCGGGAGTGTGCCGTTGAACGCGTGTCCGAGGGCGAGGGCGAAGGCTATCAGGATCGGAGAATGTCTTGAGTACTGGTGATGAGCACACAAGTGCAGCCGGTCTCACTCCACACGCGCTTGTCGGCAGACGCAGCTTCTGCGCGGTTGTAGTCTCCGGGAGAGAGCTTGCGGTCGTCGATCCAGAGCTCGCCGTCGAGCAGGAACAGCTCCTCGAGCCCCGCGTGCGTGTGAGCGGGATACTCGACGCCTGGAAGGAGTCGCACCAGCATGCTCACGCGGTGCCTCTCCGTATCGTTCGCCATCAGTTTGCAGAAGATTCCTGGCGCCACCTCTTCCCATGCCGATTCGTCCCGCCTCCGTGCCGCTGGCGGTGGGGGGTGTTCGCCGGTCTCAGCTGCGATACGTCGCGCGAGACGCTCGTGCAGCGACGTGGGCGGGCGCAAGACGTCGGTCGGCCAGAAGACGAAGCGTTCGGCGACCGGCCGCAACGTCTCCAGCTCCTGCTGGCACTCCGCGCATGACGCGATGTGCCTTTCGAAAGCGGCCGTTTCGTCAGGAGGAAGCGCCTGAATCAGGTATGCGGACACGTGCGTCTGCTGGTTGCAGGGAGGTGAGCTCATGGCGTGTGTTCTCCCTGCGCAAACGCTGTGCGGAGTTTGTGCAATCCGGAGCGGATTCGCGTCTTGATCGTCCCGAGTGGCTGGTTCAATTGCGCGGCCACTTCGGCATACGTCAATTCGGAAAAGAACGCGGCCTCAATCGCAGCTCTTTCGTCGCTCGTGAGAAGCGCTAACGCGCTGCGGAGTGCCTGGCTCTGCTGCCTGAACGCAATGAGATCGCTCGGGTCGGCCGTGTCGGTCGCTGGCGAAGGTTCGCCGGGTCCACCAGGGACGCGCTTCTTGCGCTGATCGAACCGCAGCCGATCGATGGCGCGCGAGCGCGCCTGGTTCATGATCCACCCGAGAACGCTCCCGTCGGCCTCGTGGTAACGCGAGGCGCGGCGCCAGACATCGTGGAACACGTCCAGCGTCACCTCCTCGGCAGTTTCCCGGTTGGCGGTAATTCGCATGATCAGCGTGAAGACCGGCCGATGCGCTCGCTCGTACAGGTCATGGAGTGCGGCCTGATCACCCGCGGCGATAGAACGGACCAGGGCGACCCAGTCTGCTTCTGAAACGAGAACCTTCGACGGATCGGCATAAAGAACTTCGCCGAGCGTACCTGGAGCTCGTTCACTCTCCGGGACGAGGCGCGGAGCTGCCTCCATAACGCGCGGATCTGTACACCACCTGTGATTCCCGGACAAGCCCAAGTGTTGGCTATTCGGGGCGGTCGCCCGCGGTCTTTGCGGCTGGCACGCGCGAGAGCTCGTAACTGAAAATCGAGAAACAGCGGGGGTGCGCGTGGTATTTCGTCCGTTGGGAATCACGAGTGAACTCGAATTCCACTTCGATATCGCCGGGTGTTGTCGTCGCTCCGCACACGGCGCAACGCGCCCCAGTCGCTGGCCCTCCCCACAACTCGTCCGGATAGCGCCTCGGAAGGTCTCCAGTCTGCATCGCTTCGCGGGCTTTCGCTAGTAAGACGCTGTCGTTATTCAAGAGCTCCTGCATCCAGAGGCCACCCCCGTGATCTATAAAACGACAACAGCGTGTTCACGGATTGCTGAAGAAGCAGGACCACCGATACGGCGTGAAAAACTCTGCGGCGCGCCAGACGGCGCTCAGGAGCCGGATGAGTCGCCAGCGTTCAATGTGCTGATGAGCCCGCAGACTGCGACCAGAGAGAGCGTGAGGATGATCGCGACGAAGCCGCCTTCCGAGATTCCCCACTCGACGACGTTCGGCGGCGTCAGCCACTCCTGCACGTACGACACGAACGCACCGAACAGCAGGCTGAGCATGAAGGCCCAGGCCACGGCCTGATACTGACGACGGGTGAGCGTCCACGACCGCGAGCTCATGACGCCTGCCGTCAGCAGGAAGACACCGGCCGTCCAGTCATAGATTGGCAGCTCGAAGGCCGTGCCGTCACCGGCGAGAAAGCTGTCTGCGTGGAGACACGTTTCGGCGCACAGCATGAACGCGCCGAAGGCGATGGCGACGCCCGGCTTGGCGAAGTACCTCACTGAATTGCCCTCCTGAGAATGGGGCGAATCTTAGCACCAGGCCCGTCCGGCTAAAGCCGGACTCTACGGCGGCGGCTACTCCACGCGCAGCGCCTTCGAGGGATCAATGCGCGCAGTGCGGAGCGAAGGTAACAGTGCCGCCACGATGGTCGCTGCGACGACGATGGTGGTCCCGACCGCGTAAGGACCTGCACTGAACGCAGGAATGATCGGGATCGTCCTGCTGAACGCGCGTCCAAGCGCGAGGGAAACGCCAAGGCCTGCTGCCAGCCCGATCGACGCGGTGCGAAGCGTCTCACCCAACATCGCCTGAACGATCTGACGCACAGTCGCGCCGAGCGCCATCCGAATGCCGAATTCCCGTGTTCGCTGGGTCACGAGAAACGCAACCACCGCATACGTGCCGGAAAATGCCAGCACCAGACCGACGATGCCAAGGATCGAGGCCGTGGCCGAAAACGCCTGGAATGCCCAGGCTATAAAACCGACGAAGTCGCGCAACGCGGTGATCTGAATCGGCGCATCGGGTTGAATGGCATTGACGGCTTCGGTGATTGAGTCCTTCAACCCTGAAACCGTCGTGCCGCCTCGCACGATCACCGATAGCTCGCCAGGTGAACGAAGTCCCGTGGCGAAGTAGACGCACGTGGGATCGATGCCAGTGATGAGCGGCCCGTTGACGACATCCTTCACGACCCCGATCACTCGCACGCTGGTGTGCGCTGGCCTTCGTTCGGAGACGCGCGCGCGTGGGGGAACGAGGTCGAGCGTCTGGCCAATGGGATCGAGGCCTGGCCAGAACGTGCGTGCCGTGGCCTCACTGACAAGCACGAGTGGCGCGTTCTCGTCGGCCTCGAGTTCGGTAAAGTTGCGGCCGCCGACGATGCGGATGTCGAACAGCGGGAAGTATTCAGGTGAAACGACCATGAAACCGGCGTTCTGCTCGATACGCGTGCCGGATGCGACGAAGCCAATCCCGCGTAGCGGTGCGACGAGCGGTGGCCGCCACGCTGCCGCGACGCGTTCCACCGCGGGATCAGCGCGCAGCCGGCTCGCAACGGCCGCGCGAAGCTCGGGCGCGATGCGGACGCTCGACACGTGCTCGTAACGCAGGCCGGGATCAGGGTTGGCCAGACGCCTGGATTCGTCGATGAGGCCCATGGCCCCGATGATGAAGAGCACGCAGGCGCCGATCTGCATGGCGACGAGTCCGGTCCGCAAGCGCGAGCGTCTGGTGTCGAGCGCCGATTCGCCTTTCGACGCGCGTACGAGATTCGCGCGCGTGACGCGAAGAGCCGGTGCGAGCGTCACGAGCACTGCCGACAACACTGCCGCGATGCATAACAGCGTCAGGCCTCGCAGGTTCGGCTCAATCGGCACCATCATGGGTTCCAACGGTGTAAGCCCTGGAGGAACTGTCGCGGCGATCAATTGCGGCAACGCCCAACCGGTTGCGATCGTCATGGCCAGCCCAACGGCGGCGGCCGGCAACGCCAGCGCGAGGCTTTCGGTGGTGAGCTGCCGCGCGACCCGCCAGCGGGTAGCGCCAAGCGACAGTCGCACCGCGAGTTCCCGTTGACGTCCGAGGGCGCGTGCAAGGAGCAGATTCGTGACATTGGCGCACGCGACCAGAAGCACAAGTGAGAACACGCTCGTGAGAAGCACGAGCAGCGTCCGTCCGGCTGGGTTGAGAGGGATGCGTGTGGCCTGCGACTCGACGCGAACGGCGACGGGTGCGGAATCGGATGCGGCAGGAAATCGCTGGTGCAGCCAGACATCAAGCCATGCCCGTATCCGCGATTCAGTCCCCCCAGCACCGAGTCGGATGACGAGGAACAGCGAGGCCGCGCTCCTGTCGGCCCACGGATCGGACGGCAAAAAGGCGCGCGACATGGTTAGCGGCGTCCAGAAGGCCACGCCGTCCTGGCCGGGCAGCCCAAAGCCCGGCGGCGTGACGCCGACGACGTCGAAGCGTTCGCGCCCGAGCGTAATCTGCTTACCAACAATCGCAGGGTCCGCGCCGTAGCGGACGCGCCAGGCGGCATCGGAGAGGACGACCACGGGGTGTTCGCCTGGCGCCGGCGCATCGGCGTGATTCAACAGTCTGCCCATCGCTGGCCGTGCACCGAGGACGTCGAAGTAGTTGCCGGTCACGAGCAGCCCCGCCATCGGTACGTCGTTCACCATCACCGTGGCTTCCTGTCCGGCGGTCACACCCGCGAGGTTCGGTGCGGCGCTGCGAAGATCCTCCACATCGTCGAGGCTGAACCGGTGACGCGCGACGGTCGTGGTATCCCAGCTCAGCGCATACAGCGCCTGTGCGTCCGGAAGATCGACTGGCCTGAGGATCCAGGCGTCGAGGACGGTGAAAGCAGAGCAGAGAATGCCGAGGCCGAGGCCGATCGTCGCGGCCACGCTGGCGGCAAAAAGTGGAGATCGGCGAATTCCCCGAAGGGCGTAACGGATATCGGCCAGCATGCCGGCCGTGTAGACGGCCGGGGCCCGGATATGGTTCCGTCGTGAAAACGACACTGGATCTCGGCGCGCGACAGGTGTAGAGTCCGCGGTGTACCGCTCCCCGTCGCAGCGGTCGCTACCTCGCTAGGGAGAAGACTCATGGACCCACGCGCGGACCGGCGAATCGATGAGGACTTCGGGAAAGGCGCCGTGGAAGTGGACGCCTGGGGAGACCCGCACGCCGACGAGGCAGAGTGGCGCACGCAGGCCGTCGCGATCACCGAGGACGTGATGGGCGCAGACAGCCGCGACGTCAAGCACGCCGAAGAAGAACTCGGTGCTGACGACGACGGCACACCGGGCTGACAGAACTGATCGGTCGCCGCCGAAATCGTAAGCCCACGCTCCACAGAATTTCATTGCGCTTCACGGTCTTCAACCGGGTACGACCGTTGCGCGTTGTCTCTGGTCAGGAGTGTGTCTGTGATGCGAGTGGGACTTGGATCGGTAGTGCTGCTGGCGATGCTCGCCGGCGCATGCGCCAGCGGCGAGGACCCGTCTCCCGCGCCGACGGCTCCCACGACCACACCGCCGCCAGCGACGACGCCTCCGCCAACGCCGCCGCCCAGCAACTCGTGCCTGCCCGGTGCGGCGACGAATCTCAGCTCGAGTCTCAGCGGTAGCACACGAACGCTGACGTGGACGGCCGGCGCCAACGCCACTGACTACGACATTCAGATCGGGTATACCTCCGGCGGTTCGCAGTTCGTGCGTGACAACACGACGCACACCAACTACCAGTGGACCGGCGGCGGCTCGGGCACTGACGGCACGTTCTACGCCCGCGTGCACTCGCACAACTCGTGCGGCTCGGGGCCCGCGTCGGTCGAGTTGGTCTTCCATTAATCACGTAGGGCGGAGGCTTTAGCCTCCGCGGACACGCCTCGGATAGAATCGCTCCGAGGCATTCATTCATGCGAAAGACAATCGGTCTGGCTGCGCTCACGCTTGTCGTCGCCTTGACGGCTGGCGGCGTCGAGGCGCAGAAACCTGTAGCGGTTCAGGTCTTCAAAGACGCCACGTGCGGGTGCTGCGCCAACTGGGTCGAGCACTTGCGGCGCAAGGGATTCGCGCCGACCTCAGAGAACGTCCCCAACATCAACACGGTCAAAGACAAGTACGGCGTGCCGGCACAGACTCGGTCGTGCCACACCGCGCTCGTCGGCGGCTACGTCATTGAGGGTCATGTCCCGGCCGCGGACATTCAACGCCTGCTCAAGGAAAAGCCCAAGGTGGCCGGTCTCGCCGTCCCGGGCATGCCCATCGGATCGCCGGGCATGGAAGGGGCGAATCCGCGTCCGTACGACGTGCTTACCTTCGACAAGGCGGGGAAGACAGCGGTGTACTCAACGCAACGGCCGTGAGCCGTTCGGCGTTGAGCATTCGGCATTGTGCATTGAGCATTGATCTGGCGTTGGCGACGGGCGTATAACCCGTCCATGCCAACGCATTTCAGGCTCGCCACCGCGTGCCTCATCGGCATCGCGGGCTTTGTCCTCGGCTTCACCATCGCTCGCGCGCAGGCGCCCGAGAAGCCGCCATCGATCGACGAGTTGAGAAAAGCGGTCGCCGATCTTCGCGGCGGCCGCATCCCGCGTCCTAAGTCCTATGACGCGATGAGCGCCGACCAGCAGGCGTTCGTGAAGAGCGTCCTCAGCGGCCCGCGCGGCGACATCAGCGGATCGCTTGGCGTGATGATCGTGAGCCCGACGTTTGCCGATCTCGCGCAAAAGACGATCGCCTATGCGCGTTTCGCCGGCCGTGAGGGCTACTCCGTCGTCCCGCCCAAGCTCACCGAACTGGCCATCATCATGGGCGCACGCGCGTGGACCGCGCACTACGCGTGGTACGTGCATCGCCGCGCGGCCGAGCGCGCGGGTCTCGACGCGGACATCATCAACGCGATCCGCGACAAACGCCGTCCTGCGAAGATGGACCGCGACGTGGCCGTGGTCTACGACTTCTGCAACGAGCTGCTGACGACGAAGCAGGTCAGCGACGCCACGTTGCAAGCCGCGCGGAGTGTCCTTGGCGGCGACCGCGGCGTGGTCGATCTTGTGGGCACGCTCGGCGCGTACCAGTTGGTGGCGATGATGATGGTCGTCGATCAGTTCCCGCTACCCCAGGGCGTTGCCCCCGAACTTCGCTAGCAGCTATGTCGAACGTCGCCCGTCCTCCGTTCGTCGTATGCGTGCCTATGCCGGAAGGGGAGCGCTTCGCCATCATTCTTCCCGAGACGCTGATCGCGCGAACGTTTCCGCCCAAGCGCGGAGAGAAATGGTCGGACGCGATGCGACGCTATTTCGAGAGCAATCAGCTGTTCACGGAGGGCCGGTTGCGGGTCAAACTGAGCGAGATGGGTCTCAACGAGGCGGCCGCGTCCGAGCAGATACAGCGTGCGCGCAAGATGACAGAGATGAACCAGCAGGTGGCGTGGGATCACATTACGAACATCGGCTATCGCAATCGGGAAGGACAGCTGGTCATTCGTAAAACCGAACGCGAGGGCAGCGTGCTCGGGCAGCGTGTCTTCATCCTGCAGTGCACCGTGTGTGACCACGAGTACGGCGCCAACGGATCCGAAATCTACGACCGTCTCTGCCCGAAATGCCAGGACGGCCCCCCGGGTCTACCTGTTTGAGGTCCGGCTCAAGCCGGACGCTACGTCCGGTAAAAACCGGACGCTTACGTCCGGCCCAAGGCCGGACGCTACGTCCGACGAAGGCCGGACGCTTACGTCGAAGGAGCACGTCATGAAGTTTCGTCGGATGCTGTGGCTGGCGCTCACGGTGATGGTGTGCGCTTCGATCGAACGATCTTCGGCGCAGACGCCCGCGGCGCAGACGCCGGCGGCGCCGCTGCCGGCCGGCGTGCAGCGCGTGACGTCGGTCGAAGGGATCACCGAGTACACGCTGGCCAACGGGCTGCGGGTCCTCCTCTTCCCCGATCAATCGAAAGCGTCGATCACCGTCAACGTCACGTATCTCGTCGGGTCGAAACACGAGAGCTACGGCGAGACTGGCATGGCGCACCTCCTCGAGCATCTGTTGTTCAAGGGCTCGACGAAACATGCCGACATCCCCAAGGAGCTGCAGGACCACGGCGCCCGGCCGAACGGGACCACCTCGTACGAGCGCACCAACTACTTCGAGACGTTCTCGGCCTCCGACCCCAATCTCGAATGGGCTCTCGATCTCGAGTCGGATCGGATGGTCAACTCGTTTGTCGCGAAGAAGGATCTCGACAGCGAAATGACCGTCGTGCGTAACGAGTTCGAAGCTGGTGAGAACAACCCGCTCGGCGTCCTCTATCAGCGCGTCCTCTCGACGGCGTATCTGTGGCACAACTACGGAAAGTCCACGATCGGCTCACGCGCCGACATCGAGAACGTCCCGATCGAACGGCTGCAGGCGTTCTACCGGGCGCACTACCAACCGGACAACGCGATCCTGGTTGTGGCGGGGAAGATCGACGAAGCCAAAACGCTTGGTCTGATCACCAAGTATTTCGGAGCCATTCCGCGGCCGCAGCGGACGCTCCAGACGATCTACACAAACGAGCCGACGCAGGACGGGGAGCGCAGCGTCACGCTACGCCGTGTCGGCGACGTCCAGAACATCGTCGTCGGCTATCACGTGCCGCCCGGGTCGCACGCCGATTTTCCGGCGGTGCAGCTGGCCTCGCAGATTCTTGCCGACAACAGTCCGTCGGGCCGCCTCTACAAAGCGCTGGTCGAGACGAAGAAGGCCTCCAACGTCGGCGGTCAGGGTCTCCAGCTGCGTGACGCCGGTATGTGGCTCCTGCTGATGGAAGTGCGCAAGGAGTCGTCTCTTGACGATGCGCGAGACACGCTGCTTTCGACGATTGACGCAGTGAAGACGACGCCATTTACGAGCGAAGAACTCGAGCGGGCGCGCAATCGACTGCTGTCGGGCATCGAGCTGCAGTTCAACAACTCCGAGCAGATGGCGCTCAGTCTGAGTAACTGGGCGTCAATGGGCGATTGGCGGCTGTTCTTCCTGAATCGCGATCGCCTCAAGAAGGTGACTCTCGCCGATGTGCAGCGGGTCGCCACCTACTACACCAAGCCCGCGAATCGTACCGTCGGTCTGTTCGTCCCGGCGGAGCAGCCGGATCGCGCTGAGATTCCGGCCGCGCCAGATCTGGTTGCCACGTTCAAGGGTTACACGGGCAATGCCGCCGTGTCGGCGGGTGAGGTCTTCGACGCGTCTCCGGCCAATATCGAATCGCGTTTGCGGCGCGTCACATTGCCGGGTGGCGCGAAAGTGATGCTGCTGCCGAAGCAGACGCGCGGCGACACTGTATCGGCGGTGATCCGGCTCTCTTTCGGCGACGAGAAGTCGCTGGCCGGCCAGGCAAGGATTGCGCAGATGACCGGACAGCTCCTCATGCGCGGCACGACGAAGCGCACGCGGCAGCAGATCCAGGACGAGCTCGATCGGCTGAAGGCGCGGATGTTCGTCGGCGGCGGCGCGACGGGCGCAACGGTCAACATCGAGACGATCGCAGAAAATCTGCCGGCGGTGCTGGAACTGGCGAATGAAGTGCTTCGTCAGCCATCGTTCCCGCAGGTCGAGCTCGATACGCTGCGGCAGCAGGCGCTGGCTGGCATGGAGAGTCAGAAGTCCGAGCCGCAGGCGGTCACGATGCGCGCGTTCCAGCAGCATCTCAATCCCTTCCCGAAGGGCGATGTCCGCTACGTGCCGTCGATGGATGAAGAGATCGCCGACCTGAAATCGCTCACGCTCGAGCAGGTGAAGCAGTTCCACGCCAGCTTCTACGGCGCGTCGAACGCCGAAGTGGCCGTCGTCGGCGACTTCGAGCCGGAAGCGGTGATGAAGATCGTCGCTTCCGGGATCGGCACGTGGAAGAGCCCGAAGCCGTTCACGCAGATGAAGAACCCGGCGCAGAAGATCGAGGCCGTCAATCGCGTCTTCGAGACGCCCGACAAGACCAATGCGTTCTTCCTCGCCGGCACGCGCATCACCATTACGGACGAGAGCCCGGATTATCCGGCGCTCATGTTCGCCAACTTCCTGCTCGGCCAGGGCATCAACTCGCGGCTCTTCGCTCGCATCCGTGGCAAGGAAGGCCTGAGCTACGGCATCGGCTCGGCGCTGGCGCTCAGTCCAAGCGATGAGAGCGCGATGTTCATAGCCAACGCGATCTCGGCGCCGGAGAACGCCGCGAAGGTCGAAGCGTCGTTCAAGGACGAGATCGCCACGCTGTTGAAGAGCGGCTTCACCGATGCCGAAATCGCCGCGGGCAAGGTGAGCTGGTTGCAGAACCAGCAGCTCAATCGAGAGCAGAATGCCACGCTCGCCGGCGGGCTCGTCAACAGCGCCCATTACGGCAGGACGCTGGCGTGGACGGCCGATCTCGAGAAGAAGGTGCAGGCGCTCACGTCCGCGCAGATCTCGGCGGCGATGCGCAAGTACATCGATCCATCAGCGTTGACCGTCATGAAGGGCGGCGACTTCAAGAAGGCGGCGGCGAAACCGTAGTGGAAGCGACGACGACGAGTCAGTGCCTGAACTGCGGCGCAGGGCTGGTGGGGGTCTACTGCGCCGAGTGCGGGCAGAAGGCGGGGCACGTCAATCCGACGCTCCATGAACTGCTGCACGAACTCTGGCACGAGGTGGCGCACGTCGACGGCAAAGTGTTCGTCACGGCCCGCCACCTGCTGTCCCGGCCTGGCTTCCTGACGCTCGAATACTTCGCCGGGCGCCGCGCGCAGTACGTGCGCCCGCTTCGCCTGTATTTGATCTTCAGCGTGATCTATTTCGGCGCGATGCAGCTGGTGCCGGCCGGAGCCGGGGATCGCAGCGGCTTCAATGTGACGTTCAATCCATCTGCCAACGCGACCGCGGCCGACTTTCAGAAGCAGCTCGAATCGAGCGGCTTCAAGAGCCAGCAGGAAGCAAAGGAGGCGACCAATCAGGCGCTCCTGCATTACATCCCGCAGGCCTTCTTCATCCTGGTGCCGTTCTTTGCACTGCTCGTCTGGCTGGTGACGCGCCGGTCGGGGCTCAACTATCCGCAGCACCTCTATTTCGCGCTGCACGTCCACGCCGCCGCGTTCGCGATCTCCGCGATCAGTCAGGTGGCCTGGTTCCTTCCCAACGCTGCTGCTGCGGACTGGCTGCGCGCGCTCGGCGTGCTCTGGATGGTCTGTTACGTCGTTCTCGCGTTCAAGCGCGTCTATCGCACGACAGTCGTGGGCGCGCTGTGGCGGACAGCCGTTGTGGGGCCCATCTACATGATCGCAATCCTCGCGACCGCCATCACGATTGGCCTCGGTTGGCTGGCGCTGCGATCAGGCGGGTTGCACTGATTGTAGTGTCCGCCTTCAGGCGGACCCGGTCCGGCTAAAGCCGGACACTACAGCAACCGCGCGCCTTCGATTGCCAGCAATCGCAGCTTCGTCGCCGTGCCGCCCGGTGCGGAGAACCCGCCCGTGCCGCCATTCGCCGCGAGCACACGATGGCACGGTACGATGATCGGAATCGGATTCCTGCCTAGCGCCTGACCAACCGCCCGCGCCGCGTCGGGCTCGCCGACACGCGCCGCGATCTCTCCATAGGACAGCGTTCGTCCTGGTCCGATTGTCCGCGCGACATCGTAAACACGTCGATGGAATTCCGGAACGCTGTCGTCGAAATCCAGCGGCACGTCGGAGAGATCGCGCGACTCACCCTCGAGCAGCGCGACGATGCCGTCAATGGCGTGCGCGATGAATGGTGGGGGAGTGGACTCGACTGCCTGAGAGAAGCGGCGGGCGACGCGGGCCCGCGTCTGATGCTCGGTTTGTTCAGGGAGCCACACCGAGGTGACTCCCCGATCCGACCAGGCGATGGCGCAGCGACCGAGGGCAGTTTCGAATAACGAAAAGGAAACCGCCATTCAGCCTGCGCAGGCTGAAGCCTGCGCTCTACTTGTCGAAGTTCTCGGGTCCGCCATTGCTCGCCGGCGCCGGCGGTGCCACGTTGGCGTTGATGTTGCCGTTGGTCGCCGGCGCTGTGGCATTGGGATCCACACGATTGAGCGCCTCGAGCGTCGGGCCGTAGTCAGCGCGCGGCAACAGGCTCGGACCCGACCGCAGGAACACCTTCTCCGGGGCCGTGCTGCGATCGAAGAGCACGCCGATGAAGCAGTTGCTCATCTCATCCCAGTTCTGTGGACCCCACACGACTTTCTTCGTCGCATCGGGATTGAAGCGATTCGCGGTCGAGTTGTCGAAGTGGCTCACCAGCTGCAGCTTCGAACCCTTGGGCAGCGCCAACGGCTCGGCGAACTGATACCCCATCTGCCATTCGAAGTTCCAGGTGCCCTTCAGAACCGTCGTCAGATCGCCCTTCGGATTGACGATGCGCAGTTCGAAGTCCTTGCCGCGAAGGTGCATGTGCGGCTGGGCGTAAACGAGACGTGCGTTCTCACCGAAGGTGATCTCGCTGACAACTTCCGCTTTGCCCTCGCCCGCCGGAATCGCCAGGTTCAGCGCCGTCGGTCCGGCGTGGAAGAAGTAGCGCGTCTGCGGCGGCTCCTTCGCGAGCACGAGACCAAGCTTGGAGATATCGGCGCTGGGCTTGCCCGACGTGGTGTAGTGCAGCTCGAACACGAGATCCGATCCCTTGGGAACGAACTTCGCCGCGCCGTTCACGTCGAAGCGCTGCGCGCCGAGACCGGGGTTGAACTTGCCGAGGATGTCGTTGCCTTCCTCGATCGCGTTCCGGCCAAGGATGTCGCGATGGCTCTCGGCCTCGTAGGCTTCGCCGGGCACGGCCTTTTCCATCCACTTCGATCCGGGCGGCCGGACCCACACCTTGCCGTGGTGCAACACAGCGGGATCACCGGGCCGCATCTCCGCGGCGGTCACCCACATGTCTTCTTTGAAGTCGGCCTTCACGACGATGTACTTGTAGTTGACCGTGCCGCGCGCCGGGACCTCGAATGCCTTCGGCATCTCGATGATGACGTCGGGCTTGATGTTCCAGCCGCTCTCGAACTTGAGCGCCGCGGGTGCCGTCGCCGGATCGCCGGCCGGTGCGCCGCCGTCGGCCCACGCGGCCAGCGTCGCGATCTCGCGCTCGAGGAGCCGGCGCTCGTTGGCCAGATGCGCGTAGCCCGGGTCGGCAAACCACGGCGGCATCTGTTTCGAGACGACGGCGGTCTTGATCGCGCGCGCCCACGGCCGCGCCTGCTCGTAGGTCAGGAGCGACATCGGCGCGACTTCGCCGGGACGATGGCAGGTCTGGCAGTTCGCCTGCAGGATGGGAAGAACATCCTTATAGAACGTGGGTGCATCCGCCGCCGCTGCGGTTGACGCAAGAACAAGGGAACCCACGACGGCGATCAGGCTCGTTCTCATTCCGATGCCTCCAAGCAGGCTATTTCTGCCTTCCAAGAGTATAGGGCCATACGTATCCCTGTAAGCGTGGATGGTGCTGGTCTGGAACCCATGGGACAATGCAGGGTCGATATCAGCGCGGACGTCAAGGAGTGCATGGAAGTGCCTTGTATTCCCAAGGTTTTCTGGTCCCTGCTTGCCTGTCCGGCGACAGTCGGGGTGGCATCAAATCTTCCCCAAATCTCAGCTGCTGTGGACGAGCGACGACAAGCGCGGCATTGCCACATCGCGTCCGACCGAGGATCCGGCGACGTGGACGGCGCCGTGAGCGAGGCGCTGAACGGCGAGCGCGCGTACGCACTATTCGGGAAGACGAAAGACGCAAGCCATGTCGCACGACTCTGAGGTTGGTTATCGCTGTCCGAAGTGCGGCGCGACCTCGGCGCTGCTTCTGCCGGACCCCCCTCCGCAGCAAAGCCACGTGGCGCTGAAGTGTTTGGAGTGCGCCCACGTCCTGCGGGTGCCGCGCCACTTGCTGGAAGGCTCGGGCGGCCGTTTCGATTCCACCAGCTCGCTCGAGTGAGGTATCTTCGCGGGACCTGGAGCCTGCACAAGCTCAGGCTCCATTTCGCGGAGCGTCCGTGAACAACCTTTATCTGCTGCTCGCGTTCGTCACGGGCGCGGGCGTGGCCGCGCAGTCGGTCATCAATTCGCGGCTGCGGCTTCTTCTCGGCGGGCCGATCTGGGCGGCCGCCGCGCAGTTCATCGTCGGGTTGCTGTTGCTGTTGCTCGTCGCGATGGCGTCGCGTCAGCCGGCGCCGGTGACCATCGGCCTCGGCGGTGCGCCGTGGTGGGTATGGACCGGCGGTGCGTTTGGCGCGACGTTCATCGTGGTCACGATCGTGCTGACGGCAAAGATCGGGGCCACGCTGACGCTGGCGTCGATCATCGTCGGCCAGCTGACTGCGGCGCTCGTGGTCGATCATTATGGACTCTTTGGCGGCACGGTCGTCCGGCTCACACCGCTGCGGCTGACTGGCGTCGCGCTCCTGCTCGTGGGAGTGATGCTGATTCGCTGGAAGACGTCATGAAAGACTCGGAGCGGCGGCTGCTGACCGATCTACGCCGCGCCCTGTTGCCGCTGCACAAGACGCTGCTCGAGTGGGAGCGCAAGTCGTACGAGCGTAAGCAAGGACGCAAGACGAGCGCTGGCGAGTTGCTTCGCATCATCGTCTCCGATCCGCAGTTCGCGTGGCTGCACCCGATCTCGGAGCTGATCGTCCGCATCGACCAGACCCTCGACGAGGAAGCCCCGGACACCACGGTGGACGTGGACGCGATCGTTGCGCAGGCACGCCGGCTGGTGGCGCCCGATCAGACCGAAAAGCCGTACGCGGAGCGGTATCTCACGGCGCTTCAGGAAGTGCCCGACGTCGTCGTCGCGCACGGCAAGGTCACGGCGATTCTGAAAGAGAATCCGACGAAGGAGACCCTACATTAGTCCTTGGTTCTTGGTCCTTGGTTCTTTGTCCGTGCTTAGTCCGTGTGGTCCTATGTCCAGCCATGGAGCAAGAACGGACCAAGCACCAAGGACCAAGCACCAAGGACCAAGGACTAGTTTTTACGAGGCCACCCCGCAGGCGGCGCCCACGGCTTCCCGTTTGGACCGATCTCGTCCGGCCGCCCTGGCGGCAGCACCTTGTCACTCCGTGCGCGGACGTAGAGGTGGATCTCTGCGACCTGCTTCTTGTCGAGCAGCTTGTCCCACGCCTGCATGCCCTTGTCAGGGATGCCATTCATTACGACCTTGAGGAACGCCGACGAGGACAGCTTCCGGTTGGGCTCGGTCAGGTTCGGCGCGTTGGTCGTGCCGACTGCGTCCACGCCGTGGCATCGATAACAGTACACGTGCCACCACTTCCATCCGTCATAGACGCTCTTGTACGTGTCCGTCGTCTGTGCCGAGGCGATCGGCGCGGTTCCCAGCGGATCGCGGTCGGACACGCTGCTGGCCATCGCGGCGACGAGCACAAGGCCGCCAACACTCATGAGTCGAAGGGGAGTCGTCATTTCGTGTGAGTCCGGCCAGTATCCATCAACGGCACTCCATACTCCTTTAAGATCGCCGTGATCTCGGCGCTCCGTTCTCGACGCACGGTTTCAACGCGCGCCTTGAGTGCCTCGTTGCCTTTCTTGACGCCCATCGAGATGTTGAAGGCAAACGGCAGGTCGCCCTTTCCAGACGGGACCGGCACCAACTCCAGCGGCACTCGCTGGCGAGCCGCGTAGTAGCCGGCAATCGGGCCCCACACGATGGCGAGATCCACCTTACCGCTCGCGACGGCGTCGATGATCGTGCTCGGCGGATTGTCGGCGGAGTAGAACGTGCCAAAGCCGACGACGTTGTCTACGACGCCGCGTTTGGATAGCTCGTGAACGGGAGGCGGGTTCGTGTAGTCGTCGCCGAGGAGATGCACGCCGATCTTTAGTTTCTTGAGAATCGGATCGTCGAGCGACTTGACCGAGATGCCCTTGCCTTTTGGATACACGAACACATACGTGGAGCGATAGTAGGGAGGCGTCGTGCTGACGAGGTCGTACCCTTCGGGCACACCGATGACCACATCGCAGCGGCCTTCTTGCAGCGTCGCGTTCATCGTGTTCCTGATGAACCCGCGACGCTGCCCCCACCAGATGTAACTGACCGTCGTCCCAAGCTCTTTCGCGATCAGAGAAGCGATCCGATTCTCGAAGCCTTCGAGCTTCTGATTCGAGAACGGCATGTTCTCGGGGTCCGAGCAAACCCGCAGGGGCGCTTTCGCTTGCGCAAGCGCAACCGCTGGACAGGCGAGGGACATCCACACGAGCAGCCGTAGGGCGGGTCTTGTTCTGTAGACCCGCCGGGTCCAAAGAGTAGGACCCGGCTTACGCCTGCCAAGGATCTTCATGGCAACGAGAACACCGTGAGCACGCCGCCCTGATTGCTGAAGCTGGCCAGGTCCTTGAACGCGCCGATGGCGCCAAGGCCTGCCGTCGGATCGTCGAGGCTCATGTCCGCCGCGACGCCGATGCCCGACCACCCGCCGATGCCGGACAGCACCGCGATGTACTGCTTGCCATCGGGACCGACGTAGGTCATCGGGTTGCCGATGATGCCGGACGGCGTCTTGAACTTCCAGAGGACCTCACCGGTCTTCGCGTGGACGGCCTTGAGCCAGCCCTCCATCGTTCCGTAGAAGACGACGTCTCCGGCGGTCGAGAGGGCACCGCCCCAGGCCGACAGCGGCTCCTTGATGCCCCATACTTTCTTGCCCGCCGACGGATCCCACGCGATGAACTCACCGCGATTGCCACCCGGGCCCGCCTTGCTGACGACGATCGCGCCGACATACGGCTGGCCGGCCTGATACTTCACCTCGACGCCTTCATAGTCCATGCACAGGTTGTTCGTGGGGACATAGAACAAATTGGTGCGCGGAGAGAACGAGACGGGCTGCTGATTCTTGCCGCCCATCGCCGACGGGCAGATGTCCTTCGTGTTCTGCTTCGCCGAGGTTCGCTTCGCGGGATCCTCGATGGGCTTGCCGGTCTTGAGGTCCACGCCCGTGGCCCAGTTGACGACCACGAACGGGTTCGCCTGCAGCAGCTCGCCGGTCTTGCGATCCAGCACGTAGGAGAAGCCGTTGCGATCGAAGTTGACCAGTACCTTGCGCATCTGGCCGTTGAGATTGATGTCGACCAGCGCGTTCTCGTTGATGCCGTCGTAGTCCCACGCATCGTGCGGCGTCTTCTGATAGGCCCACGCGGCTTTCCCGGTATCGGGATTGCGCGCGAAGATCGTCATCGAATACTTGTTGTCGCCAGGACGCTGATCGGGGTTCCACGATCCGGGGTTGCCGGTGCCGTAGTAGAAGAGATCGAGCTCGGGGTCGTAGCTGTACCAGCCCCACGTCGTGCCGCCGCCGCGCTTCCACTCGTCACCCTTCCAGGTCTCGACCGATCCCGGGAACCCGACTTCTGCCTCCGGCCCGGTGCTGTACATCCGCCACACCTGTTTGCCGGTGTTGACGTCGTTGGCGGTGACGAAGCCGCGCACGCCGAACTCGCCGCCGGAGATGCCCGAGATCACCTTGTCCTTCACCACCATCGGCGCCGACGTGATCGTCTGACCCTGTTTGTAGTCGCCCTGCTTGACCTTCCAGAGTTCCTTTCCGGTCTCGGCGTCGAGCGCCACGGTGTTCGTATCGAGCTGATTGAAGAAGATCTTCCCGTTGGCGTAGGTCACGCCACGGTTCACCGTGTCGCAGCAGGCGATCGGGATGACGGCCGAGTCCTGCTTGGGCACGTACTTCCATTTCACGGGCGCGCCCTCTTTGCTCAAGTCGAGGGCGTAGACGATGTTCGGGAACGGGGTGTGGACGAACATCGTGCTTCCTACGACGAGCGGCTCGCCCTCGTGGCCGCGGAGGACGCCGGTCGAGAACGTCCACGCGACCTTCAGGTTCTTGACGTTCTCGGTATTGATTTCACTCACGGCGCTGTAGCGCGTCGCCGACTGGTTCTTGTTCGGCATCGTCCACTGCTTGTCGGCGTCGGTGGCGGCCGCTGCCGGAGCGGTCGTGCTGGTTGCGGCTGACGGTGTCGGACTGCTGCAGGCGGTGATCCCACTCAGTCCCACCGCTGCGCTGATGATGAACATCCACGCCCGTGTCTTCATGATGCGCTCCTGTCGGTTGTCGATGCCGTACCCAGGGGACACCGTTTAGGGAGACGCAGAGTGTAGCCGATCGAACCTTTTCCTGTATGGTCGCCTCTTAGAGAGCGTTGGCGACTCCAATCCAGGAAGCCCAGTGGGTATTGCGGGCGCAATGCCACGATCGAGAGGCGCTGGAGCTGCTGCTGCGGAGCGTGCAGCCAGCGCTGCGGCGCTACGTTGCCGGGTTGGTCGGCCCCGACGATGCCGACGACATCCTGCAGGACGTGCTGCTCATCGTGGCCCGGAAGGTCTACTGGCTCGAGCAGCCTGAGCTGTTTCGAGCCTGGGCCTTCCGCATCGCCAGCCGAGCGGCCTTTCGTCATCTGAAGAAGCGGAAGCGGTGGATGGACACGACGGCTGATCCGTCGGCGCTGGACGACGTCGCCGCGCCGGAGATGGTCACGCCCGACGACACCATCCTCGAACTGCTCGACAGCCCCGCGTTGAGTCCCGCGAGCCGCGCCGTGCTGGTGCTGCACTTTCGCGAAGAGATGCCGCTCGCTCACGTCGCGGCGGTGCTGGAGATTCCGCTCGGAACTGTGAAGTCGAGGCTCGCCTTTGGATTGAAGGCGCTGCGTAGAGCGCACGCTTCAGCGTGCGCGGAGGCGCGTAATGGCACACGAACCTGAACCCATTCTGTTCGTACTCAAACGAGTCGATCGATCGAAGCACGTCATGCTGGCCGCCATTGCGGCGTTGTTCTTCGCGATCCTGTTTACCTTCGGATACCTGATGGCGCATGCGCCCGACAGGAGCGGCAATGCGAAGCTGCTGTTTGCCGGGGCCGCCGCGCAGATGGCATTCATCGCTGGATGCTCTGTGCTCGTGGCGTATCACGTGACACGCATGACGAGGACCGTACTCAACGCGATCGAACTCACGCGTAGGGCGGGTCCTGTGGACCCGCCGAAAGGGTAGGATCGCCGGGTGCATCGGCGCGTTGCGCTCGGCTTGATCGTGCTGGCGTGCGGCGAGCTTTGGACCCTCGAGACGCAGGGCCAGCAGTCGCCCATCCTCACCGACGTAACCGTCGAGAGCGGCGTGGACTTCCATCACCACAACGGGGCCACAGGGAGTCTGCTGCTGCCCGAGGTCATCGGCGCCGGCGGCGCGCTCTTCGACTACGACAACGACGGCGACCTCGATCTCTTTGCCATCGAGAGCGGCGCGATTCCCGGCCCGACGCAATCGGGACAGCGATCTCGTTCCCGGCTGTATCGCAACGACCTCGACCCGGCGACGCGACAGATCCACTTCACCGATGTCACCGAACGCAGCGGCATCGTGGCGATTGGCTACGGCATGGGCGCCGCGACCGGCGACATCGACAACGACGGATGGATCGATCTGTATCTCACGAACCTGGGGTCGAACCAGCTGTTTCGCAACCGGGGCGACGGCACGTTCGCGGACATCACCACAGCCTCGGGTACCGACGATCCGCGCTGGAGTACGAGCGCCGCCTTCTTCGACTTCGATCGCGACGGCTGGCTCGACCTGTTCGTCGCCAACTACGTCGATTTCGCCATCACGATGAAACGCGAGTGCTTTTCGAACGGCAGCGCACGCGACTACTGCAATCCCGTTGTCTACAGCCCGACGCCGGATCGTTTGTTCCGCAACAACGGTGATGGCACGTTCACCGACGTCTCAGCCAAAGCCGGCATCACGCGCGCAACCGGCCGCGGCCTCGGCGTGCTGGCTGCGGATCTCAATGACGATGGCTGGACGGATCTCTACGTCGCCAACGACGGCGACGCGAATCAGCTGTGGATCAACGAGCGAGGGACCGGCGTCTTCCGAGACGAGGCGCTGCTCGCCGGCGTGGCCGTCAGCCGCACGGGTCAGCCGCAGGGCAGCATGGGGATCGATCTCGCCGACATCGATCGCGACGGTGACGAGGATCTGTTCGTCACCAATCTGGACAACGAGTCGAATACGTTCTACCTGAACACGGGCAAAGGACTGTTCGAGGACCGGACCAGCGAGTTCGGGTTGTTTCGGCTCGCGTTCACCGGATTCGGCGCCCGCTTCCTCGACTACGACAACGACGGCTGGCTCGATCTGGTGGTCGCCAACGGCGCCGTGCGTCATCTGCCGGCGCAGGTCCGGCGCGGCGATCCGTATCCACTCAAGCAGCGCAATCAGCTGCTCCATAACGAGACGGGGAAACGATTCGTCGATGTCACCGCGTCGGCCGGGACGGCGTTCGATCGCCTCGACGTTGGCCGTGGCGTCTCGATGGGCGATCTCGACAACGACGGTGACAGCGATCTCGTGATCTTCAACAACAGCGGGCCGGCGCGGGTGTTGAGAAACGACGTGGGGAGCCGACAGCATTGGCTGGGTCTTCGCGTCATCGACCGACGTCGTGACGCGGTGCAGACGCGCGTCGAATTGGTTCGCACCGGCGGCGTGCCGCTGGTGCGCCGCGTACAGACTGACGGCAGCTACTGCGCGGCGAGCGATCCGCGCGTGCTGTTTGGACTCGGCGGCGAGACCTCGATGCAGACGGTCCGCGTCCGATGGCCAGGCGGGAAGGTCGAGGAGTTCCGCAACCTGGCGCCGGATCGCTACTGGGTCCTCGAAGCGGGAAAGGCACCGAGAGCCCAATGAACCGTTCCATGTTCCGGGTTCCGGGTTCCGTGTTCCTCGCGTTTGCGATTCCGGCGCTGTGCCAGGCTCAGGAGATCGCGCCCGTACGCCCGGGACTGGTTGCCGTACCCATGCCGGCGCCTGACGATCTCGAGCCAGCGGTGTCGGAGCAGATGCGCGCGCAGCGAATGATGTTCGAGAGCGTTGCGGCGCGCGCACGTGTCTCCGACCGCGACCTCGCGGCTGCGTATCACGCGCTCGGCCGTCTGTGTCACGCGTACGAATTCTTCGACGCAGCCGAAGCCGCCTACACCAACGCGATCGCGCTGGCGCCACGCGACACGGCGTCACTGCACCTGCTCGGCTATCTCTATCAGCAGATCGGACGTTTCGATAACGCGCTCGCCAGCTACGCCCAGGCACGTCGAACAACGCCGAACGATTCGGTCGTCCGGGCGCGTCTCGCAGAGATCTACCTTCGCGTGAACCGGCTCGCCGAGGCGCGCGAGCTCTTTCAGGAGCTCTTCGAGGTCTTTCCAGCCCTTGCGCGCGCAGGTCTGGGCGAGATCGCGCTGCGGGAAGGGCGATTCAGCGAGGCAGTGCAACTGCTCGAGGACGCGCTCCGTCGCGCGCCACATGCAACCTCCCTCCAGTACTCGTTGGGCATGGCCTACCGGGGTCTCGGGCAGCTCGAGCAAGCACGCTCGCATCTGATGAAACGCGGCCCCACCGGCGTTCGCCCGGCGGATCCAGTCGTCGATTCGCTGACCACTCTGTTGCGCGGCGAACGGGCGCAGCTGAAGCTCGGACGGCAAGCGTTCCAGGCAGGGCAGCTCGAGGAGGCGCGCACCGCGTTCGGGAAGGCGCTCGAAGTGGCGCCATCGAGCGCCGAAGCGCGTGTCGGCCTCGGCATGGTACTGGCGCAGATGGGTCGTGATCGCGAGGCCAGCGAATACCTGATGGAAGCGTCCCGACGGGGAACGACGGACGAGGTGAACACCGTCCTGATTGGACTATTACTCAAGCAGTCTCGCAGCGCTGAGGCGTTCGAGGTGTTGTCGCGAACGTCTTCGGTCGGTGCCGACGATGAAGGTACAGTGCTCGGCTTGTCCATTCTGCTCGCCGATCGCGAGCGATTCCGCGAAGCGATCGATCTGCTCGAGTCGGCGCATCGTGAGTTTCCAGATCGTGTGCGCATCACGACGACGCTGGCGCGAATGCTTGCTGCCTCGCCTGACCGATCGCTGCGAGACGGAGCGCGAGCCTTGACGCTGGCCATGCGCACGTACGAGAGCGACCGATCGGCCGCGCACGGCGAGACCGTCGCGATGGCGCTGGCGGAGTTGGGTCGCTGCAGCGAGGCGGCCACGTGGATGCAGCGCGCAGTAGCCGACGCCGAACGTGACCGGGACACCACAACGGCAGGGCGGCTCCGTGTTGAGATTCCGCGCTATAACGGGACGACGTGTCGGCCCTAACGTCGTGGAGGCGGGTCTTTAGACCCGCCTTGGGTCAATGGGAATGTTCATGGCGCGAATTGCGTCCCAGACGCATCGGTTTCAGGGCCATCGTTGAGTACGACGCTTCGCCTTCGACGATCTTGAGCGCCTGATCGACGCGGACGTTGGTCCACGTCTGCGTGTCACCGGTCGTTGGCCAGAACACCTCGAGGACGCGGACGACGGTTGCCCGGCCGAGGCCGATCGTCTGGCGCAGCGGATTGGCACCGAACGTGCCGCCGCTGTTGACGTGTTTGTAGACCGATCGCCGCGTGCCGTTCTCGTCGATCTCGGCGCGAATGCGCGCGCCGATTGCCGAGCGGTTCGAGCGCACACCCACCAGCTTCAGCGTCAGCCAGTGATTGCCGGACCCCGGATTCTCGTAGAACACGTTGTGTGCCTTGTCGCCGGTGAAGGCGCCGCCCATCTCCTCGAAGATGTCCTGGTCGCCGTCGTGATCGAAATCGGCGAAGACGACGCCGTGACCCTTTTGCAGATGCGCGAAGCCGCCGGATGTGGAGACATCGGCGAAGCTTGTGCCGCGGCGATTGTGATACATGACGTTCGGCATCAGGTTCTGAATGCGTGGATAGCCGGTGCCGAGATAGAAGTCCAGAAAGCCGTCGTTGTCGAGATCGCCGAAGTTGGATCCCATCGGCGCATTGGGCCGCTTCAGATTGAAGCGTGCCGTGACGTCCTCGAAGCCCCCTTTGCCATTCCCGCGATAGAGCTTGGCGAGCTCGGTCGTGACCGGGAGGCCGAGCGCGCTCGCGGCGAGGTCGGCGATCTCGGCCGAGTATGCGGCGACGTAGATGTCGAGTACACCGTCGTTGTCCACGTCCCAGAACCAGGCGGGGAAGCTGGTGATCGGCTGCGTGACGTGCAGCTGATCGGCAACATCAGTGAACCTGCCATTGCCGTTGTTGCGATAGAGCCGATTGGCGCCCTTGAAGTTCGAGACGTAGAGGTCGGGCCAGCGATCGCCGTTGAAGTCGCCCCAGACCACAGCCTTCGCGTAGCGATCGTTCTGCACGCCGGCGGCGGCCGCAACATCGGTGAACACGCCGTTGTCGTTACGAAACAACTGGCTCGGCGCCGCAATCGGCGCAGTCGATTGCGCCCCGATCGAGTCAGACGACTCGTTGCCGACATAGAGATCGAGATCGCCGTCGTTGTCGTAGTCGCCCCACGCCGCGGTCTGCGTCGGGAAATGCACACGCGCCAGACCGGTGTCGAAGGTCACGTCGGTAAACGTGCCGTTGCCGTTGTTCCGTAGAAGCGACTTGGGATAGCGGCCGTACTTCTCGAGCCATCCGCCGCGCAGAATCAGGATGTCGGTGTCCCCGTCGTTGTCGTAGTCGGCCTGGATCGCGTTCAGGCCGCCGGCGAACCCGCGCAGGCCGGCCTGCTCGGTGCGATCGTCAAACGTGCCGTCCTGCATATTCCGATAGAGCCGCACCTGCCCACGCGGATCGGCCGTCGTCACGAAGAGATCGAGAGCGCCGTCGTCATCGAAGTCATCGGCGACGGCGCTTCCGGCGACGTTGAAGGTGTCGAGCCCGAGCTCTCCGGCGATGTTGCGGAAGGCAGGAATGGTTTCCTCGGATTCGAAGGCCTTTGGCGCGATCAGATACTGCGACGGCACCTTGTCCGGGTACTCACCGATGGTCATGTAGGCGATGTTGAGGAGCCAGCGCGTTGCCAGATCGAGTGCCGGAATCTGCGTGCGCATCTTCAGCACGTCGGTAAACGCCGCGATGGCCTGCCGCGATCCGCTCTGTTTGGTGTGAATCGCTTCGCCGCGAATCGGCAGGATGCAACTGGTGGCGGCGGGGTTGAGCAGGCAGTTCTCCGTCTCGCCCATGCGCATGTAGGTTACGCCAAGCCTGAAGGCGGTGACCGCTTGCGATGCCGGGTCGATTTTCTCGCGCGTGCGAGTGATGAGGTCGCGCGCTCGGGTCAGCTGCGTGATGGCGGCAGAGTAGTTGCCGAGGCGCAGCTCCTCTTCGGCGACGAGCATGAGCGCCGTCCAGCGGCTCGCATCGGTGGCGTTGGGTGGCAGCGAGGCGAGCGCGGCCCGCGCCTGACGCGCGGGCCCTTCACCGACGAAGAAGTTGGAGTCATCCGACTGCCTGGCCACATCGGCCAGGAGTCGGATCATCTGTTGATGGCTTGAGTCAGACGAGCCGCGCTGAGCCGCGAGTGAGACGATCGCCGTCGCGACACACGCAACGGCGATCTGCACGGCCCGCACGGGCTCCTACCAATCGAACTGGACGCTGAACTTGAAGAACCGCGCCTGCAGCATCGTCAGCGGCGTCCGATACGGATTCGCTGGACCGCCCGGGAACGGTGGTGGCGAATATGTGGCGTTGTCGGACAGCACCGGCGTCGAGTTGAGCAGGTTGTAGATGTCGAGCCCGACCATCGTCCTCGTGTTGGAGAATCGCAGAACCTTCGAGATCCGGAAGTCGAACTGGTTCATGCGATCGCCATACGCGGCGCCTGGCTCGACGATCTGCACGACCTTCAACGGGAACGGAAGAATCGCCGTTGGCAGCGGTGCGTTGTAGTTCGCGACGAGCATCGGACCAGGCAGGCCCTGATACGTGCCGGCGAGCTGCACGTCGATTCGGGGGATCACGTACGACGCGAGGCCCTTGATCTGCGTGATGAATCCCTGGTCCGCGTGGCAGAAGCCCAGCGGCGTGGCCGTGGCGAAGAACAACGAGCCGAAGAAGGGCGCCAGTTGTCCCGCGTTGATTTCAGCCAGGTCGGGATTGTTGGCCAGATCGCAGTTGTCGAGCACCGTCTTGCCAGTGCTGACACCGCCCTGGAGCGTCAGACCGTTTCGGAGACGCGCATTGCCGGTGACGTCGATGCCGTCCCAGTGCTCCGTGCGTTTCCCATATGCGTCGGTCAGGCTGACTTTCCAGTTGTCCGTCTTCGGAAAGCCGGCCAGGTAGTAGACGTCGGCGAGCGATCCACCGCCGCCGCCGGGCAGGATCGGATCCGACGGAATCGCGAGCGTCGTGACGGTGAAGTCGGACCTGTTGTAGGCCAGATTGTTCGCCACGGTGTAGTTGCCGTACCAGCGGCGGAAGTAGCTCACCTCCGCCGACACGCGAGGCACGATCTCGCGCTGCACGCCGAGTGAGAACTCCCAGTTGAAGTTGCGCTTGCCCCACCCATGCAGGTAGTCGGCATCGTAGGTCAGCGTCGGTGCGCCGACGAGACCGAAGTTCGGGTTCGCGATCGCGCCGCACTCGCCGTTGAGTGCCGGGTTGTTCAAGTTGCACTGCGGGATGAAGTCGCCGTTGTCGGTCCACGGGCGTGTCGTGTTGTTCGCCAGCCGGTTGACAGGATTGTTGGCCGACGTGACCGAATTGGTCTCCGCAAACGAGAAGGTGCCGAGTCCGACGAGATACTTGTTCAAGCTCGTCTTGATCGCCGTCTTGCCATTCCCGTTGACATCCCACGTCAGGCCGAAGCGCGGCGTGATGTCCTTCCACGCCAGGTTGGGTACCGCCTTGCCGTTCGGCGTGCCGCCTGGCTTGAAGAGACCGGTGACGGGGTCGTAGGTGCCTTCGTCGATCACGATGTTGCGAGTCGGCGCAAACGTTCCGGGGCCGAGCGTCGTGGCCGGGTAGCTGTTGGCGAAATAGTCGAAGCGGATTCCGGCCGCTGCCGTGAACCTGCCGATCGTCCATTTGTCCTGCGCGTAAACGCCGAAATCGGCATCCACATCTGTCTGGGTCAGATACGGCGTCGCCCACTGCGTGATCTGCGTGGGCGATCCGTTGAAGAACGTGTAGGCGTAGGGGTTCAGCGTGTAGGCGGTGTTCTCGTTGTGGCCCCACGCATTGTTGAAGCCGGCTTTGAACTGATGCGAGCCGGTAATGTACGACATCGCGGCCCGGTAGTGGAGGTTGACGTTCCACGAGTTGAGGTACGGTGGTCCGCCGCCCAATCCGGCTCCCGCGTTACGGTAGGTGAGATTTCGTCCGGTGTCGTTGACGCTGATCATCGCCGCAGTCGGAGGAGTCACGTCGCCGGTGCCGTGCTGCAGGTGCATGATGCCCCAGCGCTCGACACGGTGGATGCCGCTCGCTTCGACCAGCAGGCGATTGGTGATCGGCGAGGTCCAATCGAGCTGCACGAACCGCTGCAGCGGGAAGTTGAACTCGGTGCCGGCTTCCGGCGACACCGTTCCGCTCACGCCCGAGTTGCAGGTGCAGGTGTCCTCGGGATCGTAGGTCACCCCAATCTTGTGCTTCGGCGCGGCCTGCCAGGTGAACCGGCCCTGATACACATGCCACACGCGGTTGTACGTCGCTGGCCGTGAGGGATCCGGATCGTATGTCCACGCGTTCGGGTTGTTGGCGTTCCTGTTGTGGAACATGCCGGTCACGTAGGTGTTGGCCACCTGGTAGCGGCCCGACAGGAAGTACCACAATTTGTCTTGAACGAAGGGGCCACCGACTCCCGGGTTGAACTCACCATTCCGCTTGACTGTGCTGGCGCGGAAGTCCGGAAACGTCGTGTTCCCGCGCGTCACGGTCGAAAACGTGTCCGGCTGGAGGCTGTCACCGGCGATGTTGCCGGCGATCGTCCCCTTAAACGTGTTCCCGCCGTCGCGGGGAATGAAGTTGATGCGTACGCCGCCGGTGGAGATCGACGCATCGACGGCGGAGTAGTCATACGCGACTTCTGAAAGTCCGGTGGCATTGGGAATCGCGCCGCCGCCCCAGCCGCCGCCGATCATCGTGCTCAGCGCAACACCGTTGACGAGCAGACGCTGATCTTCGGTCTTGCCGCCGTGAATGTTGAGCGCCAGCGTATCGGGTCCAGACGAGCCGCCCACGTCGGTGACCGGTGCAAAGCCGTTCCTGACATTCATCCCCGGAATCAGCACGCCGAGTGAGAACGAGTTGCGCGATGTGGGAAGGGCGTCGATGAGATCCTTGTTGATCACGGCGACGCGCGTCGAGCTTTGCGTGTCCACGGTCGGCGTCTCGCCCTGGACCGTCACCGTTTCCTGGAGGTTGCCGACGCGCAGGTCGGCGCTGACGACGGTCGTGGCGGTTCCCGTCAGCTCCACCATCTCGCGTTTGACGACCGAGAACCCCTGCAGCGTGAAGGTGACCGTGTAGGTCCCCGGCCGCAGGTCTACGATCTGATACCGGCCGGTGCCGTCAGTCGTCGCGGTGCGTGCCTTTTCGATCAGCACCGGACTTGTCGCCTCGACCGTGACGCCGGGCAGGACGGCCCCTGACGTATCCCTGACGAGCCCCGACAACGTCGCCTGGGCGAATGCCGCGATTGGTACGCTCACGACCAGCGCCATTGCGAGCAGAACCAATTTCAAACCACGCATGCGAAACCCTCCTTAGGCCGCAAACCGTGACTCTGACCGCGCATACGCTCGCTCGGCGGCAGGGCCACTGTCCAATACATCTTTAAATCTAAGCCATACAGATCTGGTATAGAATCCCGGCGCCATGGACTTTCGGCACATAAAGGCCTTCATCGCCGTGGCGGACGCCTTAAGCGTCACCAAGGCTGCTGAACGCCTCCACATCTCGCAACCGCCGCTCAGCCGTCATATTCATCAGCTCGAAGAAGAGCTGGGCCTGACGCTCTTCGTTCGCCACCGTCACGGCGTGACGCTGACCGACAAAGGTCGCCGACTTCTCGAAAAGGCGAGAGCGCTCGACGCCGCCGGAACGGAATTCTGTGAGACCGCGCGCACGATGGCGCTCGGCGAACAGCACCGGATTCGCATTGGAATCGGCTGGGGGCTGTGGGACGTCGTCAATCGTCTGCGCGTCGAGTTCTCGAAGCAGCATTCTGAGGTCACGTTCGAGGTTCGCGACGTGTTCTGCTCGGACGACTGTCATGATCAGCTGAAGAGCTCGTCGCTCGACGTCGTGTTCACGCGGCCGCCGTTCGACGACACCATCGTCGATGCGGCGACGATCTTCCACGAACGGATTCAGGCGGTCATCGCCGACGACAACCCGCTCGCGTCGAAACAGGAAGTCCGGCTCCGCGATCTGGCCGCGATGCCGCTCCTGTTATGGGATCGACACATGTCGCCGGCGCTCTACGATCGGGTGTTAGAGCTGTACGCGCGCCACGGCATCACGGCGCCAATGGTGCCCACACCAGAGGCGGGCCCGTACAACCACGCCGGACTGATGATGGTGGCGTCAGGCAAGGGCGTGTATCTGTGCCTCGGCGTTCCGCTGACCAGTCCGCAGCCGGCCAGTGGCGTCGCGGTGCTACCCGTCGCTGATCCTGGAGCGACGATCGAGGTCTGCGTCGCCAGCCGGAAGGGCGAGAGCTCGCCGCTTATCAGTCAATTCCTCGAGTGCGTGTGGGAGACCTACCCGCAGCCACGCCGCGTGCACGCGGCGCTGGGCGCGTAGCCTTTCTAACAGAAAACAAAAGGCCCGCCCGGTTTCCCGAGCGGGCCCCGTGAGCCCACGCCTGCAGCGTAGGGCGGGTCCTGTTCTGTGGACCCGCCGGTCCGGTTAAAAGTCGAACTGCGCGCTGATCTTGAACAGACGCGGCAGCAGGATCTGCTGCGGCACCCGCCACGACTGCGGCGCCGTCGCCGTCACGAGGGACGGGTCGGTGAACGAGGCGTTTTCGGCAAGGATCGAGTTCGAGTTGGTGATGTTGTAGAAGTCGAAGTTGATGCTGGTCCGCGTCCCGTTGAGACGGAACAGCTTTGCGACTCTGAAGTCGATCTGGTTCAGCCGCTCCAGGAACACCTGACCCGCCTCGACGATGTTGTAGGCGCGGAAGGGACCGCCGGAGAACGCCCGTGGGAGCGTCGTGCGCGCGGTCGTGACGTTGAGATTGGCATCCAGCTGAATGCCAGGCTGATTCTGGAACGTTCCGCTCACCTGGACGTCGATCTTCGGAATCGTGTAGGAGGCGAGACCGCTGACGCCGGTGCGCCACCCGTTGTTCTGCTCGCAGCGCTCGAGTGGCCGCGCAGCAAACACGAAGCTGCGATTCGGGTTGCCCAGGAATGTGTGCAGCATCTCGGGAAGATCGTCAACCACGTCACAATCGTTGGTGACCACGCGGCCGGGACCGACACCGCCCTGCACGAGCAGGCCGTTCTGGAGACGAGCCTGAACCGAGATGTTGACACCGTCGAAGACTTCGGTCTGTTTGCCGTAATTCTTCGCGAGCGTTACGAAGTAATCCGGGGCCCTGGCCGAACCAGCCGCGGTGAGATCGAACCCCGTGAGTGGGTACGCGCCGCCGTCTGGCAGGTTGGCGTCGCTCGGCACGTTGATGGTGAAGCGCTCGTAGTCTGCTGGACCAACAGCGCGATCATCGGTGACGCGGAAGTTGCCGTACCACCGCCGCGCGTACTGAACGTTGAGTGACACGCGGGGCATCAGCTCGTGTTGGATGGCAGCCGTGAACTCCCAGTTGTTGAAGCGCTTGCCCCACCCGCTGAGAAGGTCCGGATCGTAGGAGGAGCCGGCCACGCCGGTTCCAAAGTTGGCCCCGCCCGACAGCGCGCCGCATTCGCCGTGAGCCGTAAAGTCGCTCAAGTTGCAGTCGGGCACCAAATTGTCTCGACGCGGGTCTCCCTCGGGAAATGTCCTGTCATTCCAGGAGCGCGTGGAGTTCGTGACGATGCCGGTCAATCGATTGATGGGGTGCGCCAACTCCGAGACGTTGGCCGGCCCGAACCCTGTCGTTCCGAGGCCCTCGAGATACTTATTGAGTGTCACCTTGAGGGCGGTTCGGCCGTTGCCGAACACGTCGTAGGTGGCACCGAGCTTCGGCGTGACGTCCTTCCAACTCAGGTTGTCAGTCTCAGGGTACTGCGCGCTGAGGCTTCGGCCGAAGAAGTTGCCGACGAGCGAGCTCGCGGGATAGCGGTTCTTGAACATGTCGTAGCGAATGCCGCCGGCGAGCGTCCATCGGCCGACCGTCCAGCGGTCCTGAGCGAACATGCCAAAGTCGTACGGGACGTCCACCTCGATCAGTCGCGGCGTAATGCGGTACGTGATCTGGCTCGGCAGGCCGTTGGCAAAGTTATAGCTGTACGGCGCACTCGGATCGGTGTACGTCGTGTTCTCGTGGTGCAGGAACGCGTTGTTGAAGCCGACTTTGACGTTGTGCGACCCGGTGATGTACGACATGGCCGCGCGGTAGTGGAGGTTCCAGTTCCACGAGTTGTTGTACTGCGCCGCCGCACGATAGGTGAGGCTCCCACCGGTGCCCGCCGGAGGAGGAAGGCTCGGATTATCGGTGATCGAGATCGTGCCCGGGGGTATGGAGCTCACGTTCTCACCCTTGCCGGTCTGCAGGTGCATACCGCCCCAACGCTCGACACGGTGGATGCCGCTCGCCTCGAGCAGCAGGCGGTTGGTCACTGGTGACGTCCAGTCCGCGGTGACGAAGCGCTGCACTGGGAAACGCCGGTCGGCCGCCGCTTCTGGCGACGTCAGCGCGCCGCCTGCTCCGGCAAGGCCGAATGGGCAGCCGCAGTACTTCTCCTGGTCGTAGGTGATTCCGAACTTGTTCTTCGGATTCGCCTGGTATGTGAGACGAAACTGATAGATTTGCTGGTCCTGGTGAAGCAGGGCCTGCTCAGTCGAGCGTGAATAGCGCATGCTCGGTGTGTTTGCGTTCAGGTTGCGGTACAGCCCACCCTGGAAGTTGTCGGCGAACAGATACCGGCCCGACGCGAAGAACCACATCTTGTCGCGGGCGATCGGCCCGCCGGCGCCCGGGTTGAAGTCGCCGTTAGCCTTGATCGTGTTCGGAGCGGCAAGTCGCCGCTGCTGCAACTCCTCGCTGTAATTGTTGGCAGCGAAGCTGTCTTTGGCGTAGCTGCCGAACAGTGTGCCGCTGAACTTGTTGCCCCCGTCGCGCGGGATGAAGTTCACGCGAACGCCGCCGGTCGCCGCCTGGGCGTCCACACCTGACACGTCGATCGCGAACTCCGCCGTCCCGGTCGCGTTCGGAACCGCACCGCCGCCCCACCCGCCGGCGATACCCGAGCTCAGTGCCACGCCGTTGACCATCATTCGCTGGTCGCTGGTGCGACCGCCGTTTGCCACGAGAGACGCCACTTCCGCAACGACCGCCCCGCCGACGTCGCGGCCGCCGACGTCCTGCCTGACCCCCGCAATCAGGACGCCCAGAGAAAACGGCGTGCGCGAGCTTGGAAGCGCGGACACGATCTCCTGTGTGATCGATACCTGTCGCGTCGTGCTCTGCAAGTCGATCGTGGGCGTCGCCCCGGAGACGGTGATCGTCTCTTCGACCGTGCCGATGGCCATATCGGCATTGACGGTCACGACGCTCGTGCCGAGCAGTTCAACGTTTTCGCGAACGATAGTCTTGAATCCAGGAAGCGTGAACGCGACCCGATAGGTCCCTGGGCGGAGATCCTGAATGGTGTAGCGGCCCTCTCCGTCGGTCGTCGCCGAGCGGGCCTTTTCGATCAGTACAGGGCTCGATGCCTCGACAGTGACGCCGGGCAACACGGCCCCGGACGTATCTTTCACAATCCCGCTGAATGACGCCTGGGCGTATGCCGCGGCTGGCAGGAATGCCAGACACAAAAACGACAGTACGCTTCTGGCTAATGCACGCTTCATTCTGCCTCCTGAGGGGTGGGCCGGACCGGCTCTGACGTGCGGGATGTTACGCCTGTGGGGGCATTTAGGCAATGAACGGGCGCTCAAAAGCCCGTCCAATTAGGGCGGCCATCGAAAGCGCGGCCGCGTCCTTGGTACTTGGCCCTTGGTGCTTGGTCCGTCCTTGGTCCCCGGCTTGTGCACCAGGGACCAAGGACTTGGGACGGACTAAGGCCTAAGAACTAAGCACCAAGGACTTCAAAAGTCGAATTGCGCGCCGATCTTGAAGAACCGCGGCTGGAGCAGCGCGGTCGGGATCTGCCACGCGCCGGGGTTGCCTGCGGCGTCGGTGACGTATCCATTATTGAGAGTCAGGATCGTGTTCGAGTTCGTCGCGTTGTAAATGTCGAAGTTGATCGTCGTCCTCATGCTGCCAAACCGGAAGATCTTCGCGAACCGAAGATCCAGCTGATTGAGCCCTTTCTCGTAATCCTCGCCAGGATAGACGAGATTGACGGTCGGATTGCCGCCGGTGGTCGCGCGACCGAGGCCGACAATCCGCCCCGTGGGCACCGCCCAGTTTGCCGCGATTTCCGGACCCGGCAGGTATTGATACGTCGCTGCCGCCGACACGTCAATACGCGGAATCGTGTACGAAGCCGCCCCCTTCACCTGCGTCTGAAAGATGCCCACCTGATCGCAGTACGGCAGACCAGTTGCGCTGACTTCAGGCAGCACCTCGAGAATCTCGCAGTTGTTCGTCGAGCGGCGTCCGGTGCTGGTGCCGCCCTGGACCAAGACACCGCCCTGGAGCCGGGCGTTGACGTTGACGTCTACACCGTTCCAGCGGTCAGTCTGCTTCCCGAAGCTATCGGCGAAGGTCACGAAGTTATCCGATCCGCGGGCGAAGGCCGCGGCGCTGGCATTCTTGAGGCCAGCCACCGTGTAGCCGCCGCCGTCCGGCAACCGCGGGTCAACAGGCGCAACCACGCTGTACGTCTCGTAATCGGCCGCGGTGACCAGACGATTGTCGGTGACGTTGAAGTTCCCATACCACCGGCGGAAGTAGCTGACGTCTATGCCGACGCGAGGCAGGAGCTCGTGCTGCACGCCGGTTGAGAACTCCCAGTTGTAGAAACGCTTGCCGTACCCCGTAAGCAGGTCCACGTCATAGGCCGTGTTCGGCGTTGGCAAGCCGAACTGCGGCGCCGACGCCTGCGCGCAGAGGTCGCCGCCGGTCGCGCGGCTGTCCTGCGGCGCGGGGTTGAGCAGATCGCAGTCGGGTACGAAGTTGCCGTTGTCGATCCACTGGCGGTTCGATGAATCGGCCAGCAGCGCGATCGGGTTGGGCCCGCCCGTGAGCTGACCGGTGGTACCGAGGCCCTGGAGGTACCTGTTCAGGCTGACCTTCAACGCGGTCTTGCCGCTGCCGAACAAGTCGTAGATCACCTGGCTCTTCGGCGTGACGTCCTTGTAATTGAGGTTCTTGGTCTCCGGGAAGCGGAGGTTGCGGTTCGGTGTGTACCTCGTTGCCAGCAGCTCCTGCTCAGGGAAGCTGTTCTTGAAGTGGTCGTAGCGCAGACCGAGCGAGACGGTCAGCCGATCGAATGTCCACTTGTCCTGCACGAACAAGCCGAGGTCCTGGTCGACGCTGATCTTCTGGGTATTCGGCACAGCGCGAATGGTCAGCTGGTTCGGTACGCCGTTGAGGAAACGGTACGACAACGGGTTCTGAGTGTAGGTCGTGTTGTCGTGATGTCCGTGTGCGTTGTTCATCCCGAACTTGAACGCATGCGAGCCGGTGATGTACGACACGTTGGCGCGGTAGTGGAAGTTGTTGTTCCAGGAGTTGTTGTACGTCGTCGGACGGCTGCGATAGTTCAAATTCGCGATCGTCGTGTTGAGCGCGGGAATGAACGCGCCCTGATCCTGCACTCCGATCATCCGCGGATCGAGGTCGAAGCCCTTTTCCTGCAGGTGCATGTTGCCCCACCGCTCAACGCGATGGATGCCGCTGACTTCGAGCAAGATCTTGTTGCTGACAGGCGAGGTCCAGTCGAGCAGGACCACGCGCTGCACGGGGAAGCGCCGATCGTACCCGGCCTCTGGCGCCGTCGTCGCGCTGATGTTGTCATGGCAGGCACAGAAGATCTGGTTCTGGTACGTGAGCCCGATCTTGTTGCGCGGCGTCACCTGGAATGTCGTGCGCGCCTGGAAGTCGGTCCACTGCTTCTCGAGCGACGCCGGCTGCGACAGATCCGGGTCGTAATTCCACTTTGTCAGGTCGTTGGCGTTCTTGTTGTAGAACATGCCCGGCGCGAACAGATAGGCACCCTGTGAACGTCCGCTGAGAAAAAACCAGACGCGATTGCGCTTCAGCGGGCCGCCGAAGCCGGGGTTGAAGTCCCAGTTCTTGTCCACCGTACCGGCGTTGATGAGCGCGGGGTTGCGCGCCAGCAGTTCCGCGTTGACGTTAGTCGTCTGCATCTTGTCGTTCGCGAAATTGCCGAAGATCGTGCCGTGGTACTGATTGCCGCCTTCACGGGCGATGAAGTTGATGCGCACGCCGCCTGTTGCCAGGTCGGCGTTCACCGAAGCCGTGTCGAACACCATCTCCTGCACGCCCGTGGCATTAGGGATCGCACCGCCGCCCCACCCGCCTCCGATCATCGAGCTGAGCGAGACGCCGTTCATCATGAAGCGCTGATCTTCAGTGCGGCCGCCGTGCGCGGCCAGCGCACGTGTCTCGGGACCGAGTGCGCCGCCGACATCCTGGTTGGCCAGGCCACCGGTTGAGAGCGTGACACCGGGGACGAGCACGCCAAGAGAGAACATATTGCGCCCCGTCGGCAGCGTGCTGATGGCTTCCGAGTCCATGACGCGCTGTCTGGTCGTGCTCTGCACGTCCACGATCGGCGCTTCGCCGGTGACGGTGATCGTCTCCTCGAGCGCACCGACGCGCAGTTCCGCGTCCACCGACGCCGTGAACGCGCCGGTCAGATTGATGCCGTCGCGTTTGACGGTATTGAAGCCTGGCAGTGTGAAGGTGACGACGTACGCTCCGGGGCGTAATTCAGTAATGCGGTATTGCCCCGAGCCGTCGGTCACCGCCGTACGAACTTTCTCGATGATTGCAGGACTGCTGGCTTCGACGGTCACGCCCGGAAGGACGGCTCCGGACGTGTCTTTCACGACTCCGGTGATCGATGCCTGAGCGAAGGCCGCGGCTGGCAAGCCTGCCAGACACAGACAGGCGAATACGCTACGTGCTAGTGCGCGCTTCATTCGTGCCTCCCTGGGAATGAGCCGACCGGCTTGAAGTGCGCGGATGTTACGCCCGACGTGGCGTTTTCGCAATGCGGAAAGTTAATGATCCGTTAATGGTTCGTTAATGACCCGGACGGACCTGGAAGTCACCTCTTAGGCGGCCCTACTGACGTGGTCGATGACAGCGAACAACTCGGTCGCGTCGATCGGCTTGGACACGTAACCATCCATGTCGGCGTCGAGGCACCGCTGCCGGTCGCCTTCCATGGCGTGCGCGGTCAGGGCGACGATGGGGGTGCGGGCACCGGTCTCGCGTTCCTGGGCCCGAATCGCGGCGGTGGCTTCGAACCCGTCCATCTCCGGCATCTGCAGGTCCATCAGCACGAGATCGAAGGACCTCTGAGCCAGGGCGTCCACCGCCTCGCGGCCGTTGACGACCATCGACGGTTGATGCCCTCGCTGCCGAAGTAGGTGCTCGGCCAGACGCCGGTTCACCACGTTGTCCTCGGCCACCAGCACCCGCAGCGGTCTCGCATCGACGACGGGCACGACCGGCCGGGGCGCCGGCTTGATAGCAATCGGCGCCGAGGCGAGCGGCACCGTGATGGAGAAGTAAAACGCGCTGCCGCGTCCCGGCGTGCTATCCACTTGAATGTGTCCCCCCATCAGCGAGACGAGCTGCCACGAGATCGTCAGTCCCAGGCCCGTTCCTCCGTACAACCGTGTCGTCGAACCGTCAGCCTGCGTGAAGGCCTGGAAGATGGCGACTTGCTTGTTCTCAGGAATGCCGATGCCGGTATCCACGACGCTGAAGTGCAGGGTGACTTGTGCGCCGTCAGGTTCCAAGTCATGCACGATGCGCACGAGGATCTCGCCGGCATCGGTGAACTTGAGCGCGTTGCTCACCAGATTCACCAGGACCTGGCGCAGCCGCACCGGATCACCGACGACGGCGTCCAGGGCGATGAGCGCCAGTGTCATCGCGTAGTAGCGGGTGGACTGCAGCCGCAGGCGCATCAGCGGGTTTTCAACGAGCACATGCCATCCGGTGCCGGGCACGTCTGCGCGTGCGACGAGAAAGTCTTCCCTCCCGCCGTCAGGGCGTGCGCGCGCGTAACCGTAAACACCGGCTCTGACCAGCGCGGGCGACCCGAGTGCCGGATCGGCAGTCAAGTCGTCGAGTCCACGGCGATGTGCCGCATGGCTGGCGATGATGACGCGGTTCCGTTGATCGAGAATCGTCACCGTCAGCTCGGGCATCGACCCGTTCTGGCGCACCAGCCGCGTGAAGTACTCGAGGCTCAGGATGCCGCACGTGACGCCAGCTACTTCACCGTGGACATCGGGGTAGGGCGCGGCGATCACCACCGTCGGCGTGACGATGTCGATGCGCGACGCGATCACGTCGGAGATCGCGGTGCGCTTTTGTGCGGTTGCGACCTTGAAGTAATCGCGATCGCTGACTCCTCGCATGCGAAGTTCCGAGTCCGGTGGCAGCGCCCGCGTACTTTCCAGGACCATTCCGCGCCGATCGACGATCGTGATGTGGTCGAAGGTGGTATGGAAACGCGGGTAACTGTCGATCAGCGCCTGTCGCCGCACCGGATCGTCTTCGCGACAACGCTGACGCCAGCGTCTCGATCACCGCGATGTGCGATTCGACGAACTCCTGGATGCGATCGCGTCGAGCCGTGGCGATCGCCGTGAGCTGAGCGCTGCCTTCGGCCTCCTGCTGCGCGGAGAGGAGCTGGCCGGTCGCGGCGCTGAGGACGACGACCGGCAGAATGGCGACGAGCACGAACGCGTGAAAGGCGTAGCTGCGCAAGCGGCGTGGCTGACCCCTGCTCGGGTCGGGCAGGCCGAACGACACGGCGCTTGCGAGCAAGTTGGCGACGACCATCGGCACCATCTTGTTCAGCAGCTGCTGCATCACGAGCGACCAGCTGACCTGACCGACGCCGTACAGGGCCGGCGCGAGCGCGAAGAGGATCGCGTTGGCGAACCAGAACAGCCCCCCGGCAATGAGCGGCGATCGACCGCGTCTCGTGGCGATGCCGACGACCAGCGCTTCCAACAGCCGGATGATGTGCACGCGCGGATGCACCGCTCCGGCGAGTGTCGCGAGCAGGGTGGCCACGATGCCGTGCCATGGGCCGAGTAAGATCGCCACCGGCAACGTCGCAATGCGCGCCGGAGAGACTTCGGCGAATCCGCCAGAGGCGTACTTCTGCAACGCGGCGCCGACGCCGCTGGCAATCAACGTCAGAAGAAGCGGCCGGAGCCGCCCGGCCCTGAGGGGCCGCAAGAAAGACGGTCTTCGCATGGAGGGCCTGCGCCGCCGCGCGGAGCGCGAAGGCGGGCTCGGTTCAACAATCGTCAACGGGAGGGTGTTTCTTGAGGAAAGTGTTGGTGGATCGGGTGGTTATCGCCTTGACCGCTGCGGCTCTGGGGTCCCCAGCCGTGGCGCTCGCCCAAGACCCCTCGACGTCGCCCGGGACAGGGAACTTTCGCCAGACTGTCGTGGTCACTGCTGCGGCACGGCCGGTCGAACTGGGAAGCGTGACGCGGGTCATGACGGTCATTACTCGCGAGCAGATATCGCGGCTGCCCGCGCAGTCAGTTGCCGATGTTCTGCGGCTGGCGTCCTCGGTCGATGTGCGCATGCGCGGGGTTCGCGGCGTGCAGAGCGATTTCGCGATCCGCGGCGCGAACTTCGGTCAGATGCTCGTCCTCGTGGACGGTGTGCGACTCAACGACGCCCAGTCCGGTCACCACAACGGCGACATCCCGGTGCCGCTCGACGCCGTCGAGCGGATCGAGGTGCTCTACGGTCCAGGGTCTTCGCTCTTCGGTGCGGACGCCTTTGGCGGCACGATTAACGTCATCACTCGACGCAACGTCGAGCAGTCGTCGCTCATCGTCCAGGGCGGGAGCTTCGGACTCGCGTCTGGTCGCGGTCAGGTCGGATTCGAACGCGGCGCGGTTCGCGAGGCATTGTCAGTCTCTGCCGATCGCTCATCCGGCTTCATGTACGACCGCGACTTCAAGACGACGATCGTCAGATCGCGGACGTCGCTTGGCGCGGCAACGGGTCTCTCGTTCTCGCATCAGTGGAAAGAGTTCGGCGCCAACAACTTCTATGGCGGGAACGCGCCATCCCGCGAGTGGACCAATCAGACGCTCGTCGCCGCCGATCACCGTTTCGGTGACGTCGCCGGCTGGAGCACGAGCGTCAATGCTTCGTACCGGACGCACGGCGACCGGTTTCTATTCAACCAGCTGCAGCCGCTCCTCTCAGACAACCATCACCGCACGCACGCGGTGCTCGGCGCGTTCAGTGGTGCGCGACGCGTCGGCGGGATCAGCACCCTGACGCTCGGTGTCGAGGGCGGCGGCGACTGGATCCGGTCAACGAATCTTGGCGACCATTCCACGGCGCGAGTGAGTGGCTTCAGCGAGTGGCGGCAGGCGCTCGGTGCGCGCACGCAGATCGACGGCACGCTCCGCGTCGATCGCTACAACGAGTTCGGCACCTCGTGGAATCCATCGGCCGGCATCGGCTGGTGGGCGACGTCTGCGGTCCGGCTGCGTGCATCAGCCGGCCGAGCCTTCCGCGTGCCGACGTTCACTGAGCGCTACTACTCAGATCCTGCGAACCTGGCGCGCGAGGACGTCGGTCCTGAAACGTCATGGGGCGGTGACGGCGGCGTGGACCTGCTGATCCCGGGAGGGTGGATCGTGCAGGCGACGATGTTCGGGCGGGCTGACGAGGACGTGATCGATTGGCTGCGGCCGAATACGACGGTCCGCTGGCAGACCTACAACATCCGCGACGTCGATACGCGTGGCGTCGAGCTCGGCGTGCGCAAGACGTTCACGAGCGGCTCGATGGTCCTTGCCGAGTACACCGCGCTGGATGTGAACGCGGCTGCGGTCGATCAGCTGTCGAAGTACGTGCTCGACTACGCGCCGCACTCGTTTGTCGCTGCCGCGGCGATTCCGCTGCCGGCCGGGTTCAGCGCCGCGCCGCGGGTCGAGTACCGCCGCCGCTCGCGCACGACGGGAACGTTCGACTACGTGCTGCTCGACGCGCGTGTCGGGAAGCGCATCGGCCGCAACTTCGAATTGTTCGTGGAAGGAGCCAATCTGCTCGACGAGACCTATCAGGAAATCGCCGGCGTCGCGATGCCGGGGGCGACGGTCGCGGTGTCGTTAGCAATTCGTCCGTAACCGCCGGCGGGTCTAAACGACAAGACCCGCCCTACCCTGTCACGAGAGGTTCCTGCTGCGTGAGGCAATGCAATGTGCCCAGGCCCCAGACGAGATCGACGGCGTGAATGCCCACCACGCGATGTGACGGCATCAGCTCCGCCAGTGTGTTGAGCGCGACGCGGTCGTTGGGATCGTTGAACGTCGGCACCAGCACCACACCGTTCCCGATGTAGAAGTTGGCGTAGCTCGCCGGCAGCCGCTCGCCGTTCATCATGACCGCCCGCGGGAAGGGCAGCGTGGTGATGCGCAACGGCCCGATACCCGCTGCGCGTGAAACGTGTTCCAGCCGCTTCAGGTTGTCCATCGAGCGCGCGTGATTCTCGTCGCTCGGATCGTTCTCCACAGCCAGCACGATTGTCTGTCGATCGACGAACCTCGCCACGTCGTCGATATGGCCGTGCGTGTCATCGCCGACACACCCTTCACCCAACCAGATCGTGTGGCGGATGCCCAGCCACTCAGCGAAGATGCGTTCGTAGTCAGCGCGAGTCAGCCCGGGATTGCGCACCTGCACATCTGAGAGGAGCCACTCCTCGGCGACGAGCATCAGCCCCTCGCCGTTGACCTCGATGCCGCCGCCTTCGAGCACGATGCGGCCGCGGCCATCCGCGCGCATCGGTTCGACGCGGCGGCGCGACGTGATGCCGGCGATCGCCGCGCCAACCTGTGCGTCCTGCGACCAGTTGTCGTACTTGGCCCACGCATTGAACGCCCAATTCAGCCAGACGAGGTCGCCGCTCTGATCGACCACGCCCGTCGGCGCCGAATCGCGCAGCCACACGCGATCGGTGGGGACGATGTGGAGGCGTGCGCGGTCGCGGCGGACCGCATGAGCATCGAGGATCTCGCACGCCGATGCGCGAATCTCCTCGGATGCGCAGAGGATTTCGACGGGCTCGTGCTCGGCGATGACGCGCGCGATCTCCGCGTAGACCCACGGGATCGGTCCGAGCTTGCCCGGCCAGTCGGGTTCGTGGTGAGGCCAGCTAATCCAGGTGGCACGGTGTGCCTCCCACTCGGCTGGCATTCGGTACATCACGCTCAACGTTCGAGATACCGGCTGAGGATCGGGGCGTAGGCGTCAACACGTCGATCGCGGAGGAACGGCCAGTTGCGACGGACTTCTTCGATCAACGCCGGATCGCATTTCGCGATGAGGATCGCTTCGTCCTCGCCGGCCTCCGCGATGTAGCGCCCGAACGGATCGGCGATAAAGGAGTGCCCGAAGAAGGTGATGCCGTCAGTGCCGGGCTCGTCCTCGTGGCCGACGCGATTGGGCGAGGCGACATAGACGCCGTTGGCAATCGCATGCGCTCGCTGCATCGTCTTCCAGGCATCGACCTGCGCCTGACCCCATTCGTCTTTCTCTTTCGGATGCCAGCCGATCGCGGTCGGGTAGAAGAGCACCTGTGCGCCGAGGAGCGAGGTGATGCGTGCCGCTTCGGGATACCACTGATCCCAGCAGATGAGCACCCCGATCGTCGCGTAGCGCGTCTTCCAGACCTTGAAGCCGCCGGCGCTTCCGGTCCCGCGCGTCGGCGCGCCCTCGTCGTGCTCACCAGGCGTGAAGTAGTACTTCTCGTAGAACAGCGGATCGTCGGGGATGTGCATCTTGCGATACACGCCGAGGAGCGAGCCGTCAGCGTCGATCACCGCCGCTGAATTCCGATACACGCCGGCCGCCTGCCGCTCGAAGACGGGCACGACGATCACCACGTCCAGCTCGCGCGCGAGCGTCTGCATGGCGTCGGTGCTGGGGCCTGGAATCGGTTCTGCCAGATCGAAGCGCTCGCTCCGCTGCGCCTTGCAGAAGTAGGGCGAGCTATACAGCTCCTTCAGGCAGATGATCTGTGCGCCTTTAGCGGCCGCCTGGCGTACCAGCCTCTCAGCGCGCCGTACGTTCTCCTGCGCGTCGGCGCCCGCGTGGTCTTGAATGATCCCGATCGTGAATGCCGCCATATGTCCAGTGTAAGGGCGACGCATGCGTCGCCCCTACGAACGCCAACCTTATAAACTGTAGAGCAATGTCGCAACGAGCGCTCAAAGTCGCCCTTCTTGGATTTGGGACGGTCGGCGCCTCCGTGGCCAAGATTCTGGTTGAACGGCCCGAACTGACCGGACGGCTGCAGTTGACCCATGTCTTCAATCGTGACTTCGCGCGGAAGCGCGCGTCGTGGATGCCGTCCTCGGTGGCCTGGACCGACGACTACGCACAGGTGCTCGCGTCGGCGCCTGACATCGTCGTCGAAGTGGTGGGCGGCGTGAATCCTGCGCGCGAGTGGGTGAGCCGTGCGATCGAGCGCGGGTCGTCGGTGGTGACCGCGAACAAGATGCTGCTTGCCGCGCATGGTCCGGAGCTGCTCAGGGCGGCCGCGGTGCGCGGCGTCGAGCTTCGGTTCGAGGCCGCCGTCGCCGGCGGAGTGCCACTCATTCACGGCGTTCGCGAAGGGCTGGCTGGCGATCGACTCACCGGCGTCGCAGGGATTCTCAACGGGACGTGCAACTACATCCTGAGCCGCATGTCGGCGACGCAGGAACCGCTGGACACGGTGCTCGCCGACGCGCAGCGCCTGGGATATGCGGAGGCCGATCCCAGCGCCGACGTCGATGGTCATGACGCCGCGGCCAAGCTCGTCGTCCTGGTTGGCGTCGCGTTCCGCCGGCATCTTCAACTCTCGGAACTCACGCGACGCACGATTCGATCGCTGACGACCGCCGACTTTCAGTATGCAAATCGTCTGGGCTGCACCATTCGCCAGGTGTCGCGCGCGCAGATCGTGGACGACAGCTTTCATGCGTGGGTCGGCCCAGCGCTCGTGCCGCAAGGTTCGAGCTTCGGCCGCAACGAGGGCGCGAACAACTTCGTCAGCATCTACGGAAAGTACGGCGGCGAAACCAGCTTCAGCGGCGCGGGTGCGGGCGGGCTGGCGACGGCAGTTGCCGTGGTCTCGGATCTGCTGTCGTTGACGGCTGAACGGCGCAGGCACGAGGTCGAGGAATGGCTGCCGGGCTCTCCGGCGGCTCCGCCGGCGATGCCCTATTACCTGCGCTTTGTCGTCCACGACAAACCGGGAATTCTGGCCTTCATTGCGGCGTCGCTGGCCCGTCAGGGGGTCAATCTGGACGCGCTTCTCCAAGAGCCGGGCTACCCGAAGGATCAACTGCCGTTCGTGATCACCCTCGAGCCCTGTTCGGAAGCCCAACTCAATGCAGCACTTGCCGAGATTGGCGAGACCGAGTGGCACGCCACGCCACCGCTCGCGCTGCCCATGCTCGTCGGTGGGAATTCGTGATATCGTTTTTGTTTCGTGTCACTTAAGTCCCCTAGCGAGGTAACGTCCAGGACAATCAGGGGCGAAGTGGTGGTGCCGGGTTCGGTCGCCAATCTGGGTGGCGGCTTCGATACGCTCGGCGTCGCCGTTCAGTTGTATTTGCGCGCGCGCATCGTCAACGTCCGCGATGACGGCAGCGCGCGACTCACGGTGGCCACGAGTACGCCGCCGGTTCGAGGCCAGAACGCGGTTGAGCGCGCGTTCGAGGCGATCGCGCGACGGACAGGTATTCGTGCGCCGTCGGTCGAGGTCGAGGTCACGAGCGACATCCCGATGGCGGCGGGTCTTGGCAGCAGTGCGGCGGCGACAGTGGCGGGTCTCCGCATCTTCGAGCAGGTGACCAAGCCGGTCGAAGATCGCGTCCTTCTGGGCGTGGCGACGATGCTCGAAGGCCACGCCGACAATGCGGCGCCGGCGCTGTTTGGCGGTCTCAACTCGGTGTTGCAAGTGGAACGGGGCGACCCGCTGGCCATGCGATGGACCTGGCCGGACGAGATACAGGTGGTCGTCGCCACACCGGCCGTTGGTCTCGCCACGGCAAAGGCACGGGCCGCACTTGCCGAACACGTGTCGCGGGCCGACGCCATCTTCAACCTTCAGCGCGTGCTGTCGTTGGTGCACGCGCTGCAGCATCGCGAGTACGACCGTGTGCGCGAAGCGGTCCGCGATCGCTGGCATCAACCGGCGCGCGCCTCGTTGGTGCCGCTGCTCGGTGAAGTGCTGGCCATCGACGATCCGGACGTGCTGGGCTCGTTCTTGTCGGGGGCCGGGCCGTCGGTCGCCTTGCTCGTCAGGCGCGACGCCGGTCGTATCGAGCAGCTATTGACGTCGTTGTACGCACGCGGCGGCGTGGACGCGACGATTCGGACATTGAATGTCCATCAGACGACGCCGGCACCGGCGTTGAGTATTGGACATTGAGCCTTGAGCATTGGGCATTGAGGGAACTATGAGCTACGTCGTCGGGCTGACGTGTCACGAGTGCGGGGCCAACTATCCGCTCGCGGCTTCCTACGTGTGCACCGAGTGCATGGGGCCGCTCGAGGTCTCGTTCGACTACGACGCCATTCGGAAGGTGATGACACGTCAGTTGATTGAGTCGCGGCCGCGATCGCTGTGGCGGTATCTGGAACTGCTTCCCGTTGACGAGCCGCGGACCGGATTCCATTCAGGGTTCACGCCGCTCGTCCGTGCGACTCGTCTGGCCAAGGAACTCGGGCTCGCGGAGCTCTACATCAAGGACGACTCAGTCAACCATCCGACCTTCTCGTACAAAGACCGCGTCGTATCGGTCGCCGCCAGCAAGGCGGTCGAATTCAACTTCCCGGTGTTCTCCTGCGCATCGACCGGCAATCTTGCCGGCAGCGTGGCGGCGCACGCCGCGCGTCTCGGTCTGCCCTGTTACGTCTTCATCCCGCACGATCTGGAGCCAGCGAAGATCCTCGGCGCCGCCATCTATCGGCCTCACGTCGTGGCCGTCGACGGCAACTACGACGATGTGAATCGGCTGTGCACGCAGATCGCGGATCGATACGGCTGGGGGTTTGCGAACATCAACCTGCGCAGCTTCTACGCTGAAGGCGCCAAGACGATGGGCTTCGAGATCGCGGAGCAGCTGGGATGGCGCTTTCCCGATCACATCGTGTCGCCGGTCGCGGGCGGCACGCTGCTACCGCGAATCTTCAAGGGTCTGCGCGAGATGCGGGAGATCGGCCTCGTCGAAGGCGAGCTGCCACACATTCATGCCGCGCAGCCCGCCGGGTCGGCGCCCGTCGTTCGCGCGCTCGAAGCCGGTGAGGATTTCCCCGAGCCGGTAAAGCCAAACACGATCGCCAAGTCGCTCGCGATCGGCAATCCGGCCGATGGCTTCCAGGTCGTGAAAGTGGTCAAGGAAACCGGTGGCACCGGCGCGATGGTGAGTGACGAGGAGATTCTCGACGCGATTCAGCTGCTCGCGAGCACCGAAGGCATCTTTACAGAACCAGCAGGCGGCACGACGCTGGCGGCGACGCGCGCGCTCGTGCGACGCGGAGTGATCAAGCCGAACGAGTCGGTCGTTGTGTGCATCACGGGGAATGGCTTCAAGACCGCCGAAGTGATGCAGGACCGCGTCGAGCGGCCGGTGCGGATCGGTCGCGGCCTCGCCGACTTCGAGAAGGTCGTCACGCCGCAGACCGTGACGGCCTGATGTATCCCGCGTTCCTCCGACTGTCCGGACGCAAGGTCGTGCTCGTCGGCGGAGGACGCGTGGCGGCGGGGAAGCTTCAGGGGTTGATGGCAGAAGGCGCGCACGTGACGGTCGTGGCGCCTGACATTCGCCCCGAGCTCGAACAGCCCGGCGTGGTGATCGAGCGGCGACGCTTTGAAGACGCCGACCTCGACGGAGCCTGGTATGTCGTGGCCGCGGCGCCGGCCGATGTGAACCGTCAGGTGCTGACTGCGGCAGAGCGGCGGCAGCTGTTCGTGAACGCGGTTGACGACCCGCCGCATGCGACGGCGTATGCGGGAGGAGTGGTGCGGCGGAACGGCGTGACCATCGCCATCTCGACTGATGGCCGCGCGCCGGCGCTGGCAGGTCTGCTGCGCGAGGCACTCGACGCGTGGCTGCCCGGCGATCTCGACGAGTGGATGTCGGCCGCCGATGAGGCACGGCGCAGTTGGAAGCAGAACAGCGTGCCGATGGAGCGACGTCGTCCGTTGTTGCTCGAAACGTTGAATCGTCTCTACGACGCGAAGTAGACGACGTTGGGCGTTGGGACTTGGGAATAGGGAGTGGTTGGTAGTTGGGCGTTGGGAGTTGGGCGTTGAACAAGGGACGAGTTTCATTAGTCGGCGCTGGTCCGGGCGATCCAGAGCTGTGGACCGTACGTGCGTTGAAGCGCGTCCAAGAGGCTGACCTCGTGTTGTACGACGCGCTGGTCGATGCTCAAGCCCTGCGAGGGCTGACCGCTGCGCAGTGTTTCTGCGTCGGCAAGCGGGCGGGGCGTGCGAGCGTCAAGCAGGACACGATCAATCGGCTGATGATTCGCGCCGCGAAGCAGGGTAAGCGCGTCGTGCGGCTCAAGGGGGGAGACCCGTTCGTCTTCGGGCGCGGAGCGGAAGAAGCGCTGGCGCTTGCGCATGCCGGGATTCCGTGTGAGGTGGTGCCTGGTGTCACGACCGCCGTGGCCGCGCCGGAACTTGCAGGCATCCCGCTGACGCATCGAGGCGTAGCTTCGGCGTTCCTGGTGCTGGCCGGTCAGACGGGCGACGCGCTCGAAGCGACGCTCGCCGCCGTTCGGCCGCAGAGCGTCACGCTGGTGTCGATGATGGGCCTGGCGCATCGCGGCGAGCTCGCGACGCGGCTCATCGCCCACGGCTGGTCTGGTGAGACGCGCGCGGCGATCGTCTGCGGCGCGTCCACACCGCACGAGTGGACGTGGACGGGCCGCCTGGATGATGTGGAATCTGTAGCGCCGCCGGACGGTATTGCCGGCGTCGTCGTCGTTGGGGAAGTGGTTCAAGTTCGTGACGCGCTCGCGTCGTGCGTAGTGTCCGCCTTCAGTCGGACCGAGAGTCCGGCTAAAGCCGGACACTACGTCACGAACGAGGGCGAAGCGGACGAGGTGAAGTATGGCCGGAGTTGATGCGAACACGATGGGACGTGCGCGTCTCGACTTTGCCGATGAACGCGACATCGACGAGTTCGTCGATGTGCTCGGCAAATACGAGCGCGGCGAAATCTCGCCGGACGACTGGCGTCGATTCAGGCTCGTGCGCGGGACGTACGGGCAGCGCCAGGACGGCGTGCAGATGCTGCGGATCAAGGTCCCGCAGGGCATCGTCACCTCCTCGCAGATGCGCGCGCTGGCTGGCGTTGCGGCGCGGCATTCGCGCGGCTTCTGTCATGTCACCACGCGGCAGAACATCCAATATCACTTCGTGAAGCTCGACGTCGTCGAAGAGGTCATGCGCAGCCTCGCCGACGAAGGGCTGACGACGCGCGAAGCGTGCGGCAACTCGGTGCGCAACGTCACGGGCTGTCCGTATGCGGGGACGTCCGCGACTGAGGTCTTCGACGTCACGCCGTACGCTGAAGCGCTGACCCGCTACTTCCTGCGGCATCCGCTCTCGGGCAACCTGCCGCGCAAGTTCAAGATCGCGTTCGAAGGCTGCGCCGAGGATCACGCGGTTGCCTCGATCAACGACATCGGCTGGCGGGCGCGCATCGTCAACGGCCAACGCGGGTTCCGCGTGACCGTTGCCGGCGGCACCTCGATTCTGCCGGTGAGCGGTTATGTGCTCTACGACTTCATGCCGGCCGCCGAGATGTTCAACGTCGCCGAGGCAGTGGTGCGTGTGTTCCACCGGTTCGGTGACTACCAGCACAAATCGCGCAATCGTCTGAAGTTCACGATCAAGACGCTCACCTGGGACGGCTTCAAACAGCGCTACGAAGAGGCGTTGGCCGAGTTCAAGCAGTCGGGCGGCGCGCCGCTCCCGTTCGATCCCCAGTCGCCGCCCTCGTCAGAGTCGGCCCCTGATTGGGCGCCTGCTCTCGCGCCCACGTTGCAGGCGGTGGCCGCTGCGGCGAGCACACCGGTAAATGGTCCCGGCATCATGCCCAACAGCGTTCGACTCGCGGCGCTGCCCGACAGCTACGTGCGTTGGATGCGCAGCAACGTCAGCAAGCAGCGGCAAGCTGGTTACTGCCATGTGACCGTGCGGCTGCCGCTCGGCGACTTCACGTCCGGTCAGATGCGGGTGCTCGCCGATCTCGCCGAAGCGTACGGTGATGGATCGATGCGGCTGACTGTTGACCAGAACGTGCTGTATCGATGGGTGAAGACGTCCTCGGTCGAGCCGTTCTATCAGAGGCTCGCCGCGGCCGGACTGGCTGCTCCGGATGCCGGCACGCTCAGCGACGTCGTGAGTTGTCCGGGCGCGGAAAGCTGCCGTCTCGCGGTCACGCAGTCGCGCGGTCTCGGCCGGGCGCTGACGGAGTTCCTGAGCACGCGCTCGGATCTCGTGGACATGGTCCCCTCGGGCCATATCAAGATCAGCGGCTGCCCGAATGGCTGCGGTCAGCATCACATCGGATCGATCGGCTTCCAGGGCAGCGTTCGCAAGGTCGGCAGCCGGGCCGTGCCGCAGTACTTCGTGCTGGTCGGCGGCGGCGCGACAGATGAAGGCACCGCGCACTTCGGCAAAGTCGTGTCCAAGGTGCCCGTGCACCGGCTGACCGATGCGCTCGATCGGCTGCTCGGACTGTACAAAGCGAAGCGCGAAGGCGACGAGGAACTCGGCGCGTTCTTCCGTCGCATTCCACCGGCCATGGCGACGGACGTGCTGAAGGATCTGGCGCAGCTGCTGCCGAACGAGACGAGCGATGACGACTTCGTCGATCTCGGCGAGACGCAGGCGTTTGCTCCGGAAGTCATGGACGGAGAGTGCTCGGCGTAGCGAACATGTCGTTCACGGTTCTTCGTTCTCGCTTCTCAGATGCTGTTCTGGTTCCGGGCCGCCATTTTTGGCGGCCCGTTGCTTGTACGCTGATCGCGGCGTACATCCTCGCCGGCTCCATCGCGGCGCAGCTACCTGCAGCGCGCAGCGAAGCCGTCGATTCGTCGTTTGTCGCCGGCGTCACCGATGTGGCGTCGTTGCAGAAGAGTGTGGATGCGCGCCTGTCCCGGGTGCAGCAGTTGTTGAACGATCTGCTCAGCGTCAAGGGACCGCGAACGCTCGCCAACACGCTCCAGCCCTACGACGAGCTGGTCAACGAGATCCAGGCAGCAGGCAGTCTGGCCTCCCTGATGGGGACCGTGCATCCCGATGAGGCGATGCGCAAGGCTGGCGACGATCTCGAGCGCAAGGCCGACGCGCTCGGGTCGGACATTTCATTGCGTCCCGACGTGCTGCGCGCGCTGCAGGACGTGCGGCTCGACGGCGTGGACGCTGAAACGCGCTATTACATCGAGCGGACCATTCGTGATCTCCGCCGCCTGGGCGTCGATCGCCCTGAGGCCACACGCACGCGCCTGAAAGGGCTGCGCGACGAGCTGACGGTGCTCATGAACGAGTACCTGCGGAACATTCGCGAACGCGGCCGCCGGTTCACGGTGAATGCCACGGATCTCGACGGGCTGCCGGCGGATTTCATTGCGCGTCACAAACCCGATGCGTCCGGCGCGATCACGCTCACCAGCGATATCGTTGACGTCCGTCCGGTGCTGACCTACGCGACCCGCGAAGACGTCCGCAAGCGGATGTACATCGAGTCGAGCACCGTCGCCTACCCAGACAACGTCGCGGTGCTGTCGAAGATGCTGGCCGTGCGCGCCGAGACGGCGCGGCTCCTCGGCTACCCGACGTGGGCGAGCTATGACATGTCGTCGCGGATGTCGGGCGACGTGAAGACCGTGTCGTCGTTCATCGATCGCGTGGTCGCCGCCGCCAGGCGCAAAGCGAACCAGGAGTACGACGACCTCCAGAAGTTGAAGCGCGAGACGACGCCAGGCAGCACACTGAACGTCTGGGATCGCCCGTACTTCTCGGAGCAGGTCCGCAAGCGAAGTTACGACTTCGACTCGCAATCCGTCCGCCCGTACTTCGCGGCCAACCGCGTCCTGCAGGGTGTGCTGGACGTGACCAGCCGGATCTTCGCGGTGACGTATCGCCCGGTGACGGACGTGCCTCTGTGGCACGCGTCAGTCCGCGTTTACGAGATGCTCGACGAGGGCCGCGTGGTGGGCCGTGTCTACCTGGATCTCTACCCGCGCCCAGGCAAGGCCTCGAATGCGTTTACGAGCGTCGTCCGGCAGGGGGCCGAGGGCAAACACATTCCCGAGGCCGTGCTCGTCGCCAGCCTGTCGGGCGGACGCGCCGACGATCCCGGACTGATGACGCACGACGAAGTGCGCACGCTCTTTCACGAATTCGGCCACGTCGTGCACCGGCTGGTCGGCGGACATCGCACCTGGTACGGCATGAGCAGCGGCCGTCTCGAGCGCGATTTCGTCGAGGCACCGTCACAGATGCTCGAGGAGTGGATCTGGGACCCGGCGACGCTGGCGACGTTCGCGACGCACTATCAGACCGGCGAGCCAATCCCGGCGAAGCTGGTGTTGCAGATGCGGCGGGCGAGTGAGTTCGGCCAGGGGCTCGACGTGCGTGGCCAGATGGTGTTCGCGCGTGTCTCGCTGTCGCTCCACGATCGCGATCCCAAGCGCATCGATGCAACGGCCCTCTACAAGGAAATCCACAATCGGTATCTGCCGTACGCGCACGTGGACGGCACCTACCGGGAGTTGACCTTCACGCACCTGGCGAACCCCGGCTACGCCAGCGCCTACTACACCTACATGTGGTCGCTCGTCATCGCGAAGGATCTGCTCACCGGGTTTGACACGAACAATCTCTCGCTGCCCGGTGCTGCACGTCGCTACCGCGACGCCGTCTTCGCGCCGGGAAGTTCGAAACCCGCCGCGACTCTGGTGCGCGATTTCCTCGGCCGTCCCTTCAACGCGAACGCGTGGGAGGATTGGCTGAATCGCGGGACGCCGCCTCTGGCCACGAACTAGCCAGCATGCACAGAAACGCGGCGGCGATCGGGATCAGTCTGGTGCTGATGCTGATCGTGTCGCGTGCGCAACCGCTCGCGGGCCATGGTGCCGGCGACCGGCAGCCTCGCACAGCTTCTCAACCGGTACTACAGCGCCGCTGACGAGTATCGAGCGGCCTTCAAGAACCTCCCCACGCCCCTCTCAAGCTGCGCCGTATGGCTGCGAGACGGAATGGTTTCTGCACTCCACCCTGATGGACGAACTAGGGAGGAGTGCAGACCCATGAGGTTCATCATTCACACGGCTGTGGTTCTCGCGGCGCTTGGCTCAGCCGCGTATGCGCAGGACACGACGGTGAAATCGCGGACGAAGATCAACGCGGACGAAGCACAGGTGGTCAGCATGAGCGGCTGCCTGCGTCAAGACATCGCGACCCGGACGTACTCGCTCATCGGCAGCATCGCTGCTGCTGGTGCGAATGTGACGACCGATTCAAAGGTGAAGGTCGACGTCGACAAGAAGGACCAGGAAAAGACCGTCACGGCCGAAACGCGCGCCAAAGGTGACGACAAACACTCGGGGGCAGACGCTGAGGCGATTTCCACGTACGGTCTCGCGCCGGGGAACGTGAATCTCACGCCCTACGTCGGCCAGCGAGTCCAGATTGCGGCGGCCGCCGTCAAGCCGGGTCACAAGGACGCTGATGTGAAGATCGACGACAAGACAACCGTCGATCCGGAACATGGGCGCGATCGGACCGAGCGTTCGAAGACCAAGGTCGAGATCGAACGCGGACCGATTGGCCAGTACACCGTGGTGTCGGTGAAGCCGCTCGGCGGCTCGTGCGCGGCGCACTAGATTACCCGCCGACCCGGGTATTCGCGGCGCTACGGGAGCAGTCCGACTGCCTGCATCGCCTGGCGAGTCGCCACGGCGGGAGCGCTGTTCGCGCCATACAAATCGATGGCGGCCTGGACCACCACTGCGGCGGCGGTCGTCATCGACGGGGCATTCGGCATCAGCACGGTCACGCCGCGGAAGAAGGCGCGCTCGATTTGCGCGCGATTCGCCGCGCCCACACCGGTGACGGTGATGCCTGATGTCGCATTCCGCCCGCCCTCGATGGCGAGGTAGAACGCGTGGCTCATGATCGTCGAGTTCAGATGCACAGCGCCGCCATCGTCGGTTGGCAGGATCGCGACTTGGCTGCCCACGAGCACCCAAGGCACAGGCATAATCGCGATCGGATTTGTGCGAGTACCCGATACCACGACGAACAGGAACTTGAAGGCGCGCGACCAATGGTCGGGATAGAACATCACGCCTAGCGAGGACGGCACGGCGATGAGCGAGGCAGGCACATCGGCCGCACGGTTGGGGCCGAACCCGGCGAGGTCCTCACCCATCTTGTAGTCCGCTCGCAGCGGTCCCGTGCCGGCAGGCTGATGGAAGAACTCGGCAGCGATCCCGAAAATATCCGAGAAGCCCTCGTGGAGCGCGCCGCCATGATTGGCCGCCAGCGCAAAGCGATCGCCGATGCACAAGAAGGGCAGGCGCCTGCCGTCAGGAAGGGTCGCCTCCGCCGTGTCACACGACATCGTCGAACCACCCAAGGTGATGGTCGTCGGTACGGAGGGTTCGAAGAACGTCGCGCCGAGGAGCCCGGTGCCGGTGCGCTGCCGGACCGCCGCATCCGTGACGCCGTGCATCATCTCGTGGCCGACGACGTCGATGGTGGTGAGCGGGACGCCGGCGCCGATCGTCGTACGCCCGAACACGAACATGCCGCGGCCGTCGGCGCCGGCCGGCGGCGGGAAGAAAGCCGCGTTGTTCAGAAAGCCGCTGTGATAGACGGAAGTGATAGTAGTCCCACGGTTATCGATGCCCGACCACGAGACCTGCTTGAAGAGATAGTCCTCCATCCAGCCCGTATGAACGTGGGTGTCCACGACAGGTGGATCGGCCCAGGTGTTATCGGCATCGACGGCGAAGTCGCTGTCGACCGGTGTGCCTGGAGGCACAAGGAGTCGATTGAACGTCACCGTGTTCCCGCGAGTGTCGAAGGTCCGGATCGGAGCGGGGCGGAGCTGATCGTGAGTCCGGTATCCCCCGGCCGCCTGCGTGGTGCTGATTTTCTTCGTGTCGCCGAGAGCACCCGTTCCCGTGCCAACCTGACCTTGGGTATAGAACTCGTCGGTCGTCCACAGCACGATCCCCGAAGCGGCGTCAACCAGGTACGTCTTGAAGTCGCTCATCGTGGCGCGATAGGCGAGACGATATTCGCCCCATGGAGTAGGGAAGATCATGAGCCGTGGCGCATCGCCCAGGAGGCTGGCGCCCGACGTCTCAGCCAGGCTGCGGACGACCTCAGTCGCGCTGAGCGTGGGCGTGGTGTCGATCGCAATGCCGTCGTACAACGTGCCGAAGACCGACACCGCGACGCCTTGCGCGGTCTGGCGAGAGAGGCCTCCGCCATAGACGGGGATGCCCTGATAAAACTGAGCGAGGCTTTCGTGTGTCCGGCCATCGAGCTCGGAGTCAGGCCGGGTGTCCACGACGAGCAGCTGTCGAGCGCGAACCATCCGATCGATGGTCGAATCCCACGACTGCAAGTCGGAGGCAGTCAACGCACGGACTTCGACTGGACCCGACCTGGTCGCTGGATTATTCGAGACCTGCGCGGGAAGCGAGACGGACGCCAGGACCAGGAGGCAGCACAGAACCCGCAGGCGTACAAACCACACCGGCATAATCGACCTCCGGTGACACAAACGTTCAGTCCAACCGTTCCGAACAGAGGTTGACGGGATTCTACGATCGAGCGAAGCGGTCTGGATCAGGCAATTGGCTTCCAGGCCAATGCCACGATTCTGACCTCCACACCGCCTCGCTTCGGTTTGATCTCGATCGTCTCGATGGTCATCCCACCCGGCGCTGCGCCTTCGAGTGCCGCGACTTCGGCTTGAAGTTCTGTCTCGAGGGCGGCCAGTTCCGCTTGCGCTTCCTTCAGACGCTCCTGGGCTTTCGCGACATCCTCGGTTTCCTTCGCTGAGCGGCCGACGCCGCGCGCGGCGGTCGTCGCGCGGCCAAGCGTCGAGAGCGAGACGGCGCGACGTCCCATGAGCGCGCCGAGCATCGTCGCGCCGATGGACACAGCGGTCTGGAGCTTCTGCTGCGAGGCTTGCTGCTGTTCCTTGCCGACGGCCTCTTCTGCTTTGCGCGCCTTCTCTTGCAGGCGTGCCACCTTCGGCGCGTACTGCTGTCTGAGCTTTTCGACCGCGCCATCGCGTGTCTCACGACCCGCGTGTTGGATGCGCGCCTGGAAGTCGCGTTCGGATTCGCCCGGTTTGGACACGAGCTTCATCGACGGCACCGAGTAGATCGTGAGCGGCTGGGCGCGCGTGACCCACGTGCCAAAGTCTTTGGTCCACGTGGCATACCGCCTCTTGTCGAGTGCCGCGGGTGGCAGCGGCTGATGCGGTGCGGCGGGGCTCCCGGCGGGCGACGCGAGGCTTTCGGGCGTATGCGGCGTCTCCTCGGCACGGTCCCAATCAACCGGAATGGGACCGTCGGCGAAGGAGACGATCGCCTGCACACTGCGGGTCACGTCGATGCCGCGTTTGGTGTCGGTGTATTGCACACGGGCCGCACCATAGAGCACGGGTGCGTATTCCGCTGGAGCGCTGCCGCCATTCGGCAACACGTATTCCTCGATTCCCGCCGGCACAACCGGCTTGGCCGCTGAGGCTGGAGGTGAGGAGGCTGTAGCGGTTGCGATCGGCGGCGGGGTCGCCGTGCTCTCCGCCGGTGCGTGTGCGAATCGACGCAGTTCCTCGCGACCCATGGGTCCGCGCAGATACGACAGCGCCCACCTCGTCTCGAACGCAATCGGCGCGCGCTCGTGGACGTTGTGCATCAGGAAGACGCGTCCGCGAAGCGACGACAGCGCGCGATCGATCGCGTGCCGATCGAGTCCGGACGAGACGCCCTCGAGACCGTCGAGCATGCGAGCCTTGTCACGTTCGGTCTGCAGTTTGCCGAGGAACCAGGTCCCGGTGTTCGACAACGCTTTGTAATCGAGATCGACGGGGTTCTGAGTCGCGAGCACCAGTCCCACGCCGAATGCGCGGGCCTGCTTGAGCAGCGTGAGCAACGGCAGCTTGGACGGCGGGTTCGACACCGGTGGCAAGTACCCGAATACCTCGTCCATGTAGACGAGCGCTCGCAGCGAACTCGTCCCGCTTTGCCGCCGCGTCCACCGCAAGACGGCATTCAGCACCAACGACACCACGAGCATCCGTTGCGCATCGTCGAGGTGTGCGACAGAGATGATCGCGATGCGCGGCTTGCCTGAGGGGGTGAAGAGCAGCGACGACGCGTCGAGTGGCTCACCGGCGCTCCAGGCGTCAAAGCCGGGTGCGGCCAATACGCTGTTGAATCGCAGCGCCAGCTCCTGCCGCTCGCGTGCCGGGAAGAACGTTTCGAGATCGAGGACGCCGATGCTGTCGAACGACGGTCGCTGGATTTGCTGAACGAGCCAGCGCAGATCGCCGGGCGCATTGGCTGGTCGGGTAGCCAGGATCGCTGCGACGAGCGCTTGTTCCCGGCTATGCGGTTGCACGTCGTCTATGCCAACCAGACCAAGCAGACTGGACGCGGTGGTCGCGATGTCGGACTGGGCGTCCTCGCTCGGCTCGGCCGCGGCTGGTCCGAGCGATCCGAGAATCGCGAGCGGCGTGCCGATGCGGCTGCCCGGCGTGTAGACGACCACGTCAGAGGCGGCTTTCAGGCGAGCGATGCGTGTGCCGTCCTGACCCCACTCGGCAAGGCCCGCTTTCCAGCGCTGCGCCGTTTCGGCGGCGAGGGCATCGACCGTGGTGTTCTGCCGTTGCGCTTCGCCGGCGTCGATCCATGGTGCGAAGTCCGCGGGCGCGAGATTGGGAAACGTCAGGAGCAGATTGCCGAGATCACCTTTCGGATCGATGGCCAGCACGGGGATGCCATCGATGGCTGCTTCTTCGATCAGGGGGATCCCGAGCCCAGTCTTGCCGCTGCCGGTCATCCCGACAATGACGGCGTGAGTCAGGAGATCGCGAGAATCGTAGAGGACGAGGTCGTCGAGACGCGTCCCCTTCTCGAGATCGAATTGCTTACCGAGGTAGAACAGCCCGAGCTTCTCGTAGTCGGCAGCCATGGCATCACATTATGGGCCGGAGGTCCGTCGAGAGGATTGTTATCGGCGTGCGAGAATGGCGCGCGTGTGGACGCCTCGAACCCTGCCGAACGCGGCAATCGTCGTCGCTGCGCTCGTCGTGTTCGCGTTCCTCATCCGCGGACAGGGACGAACCGAGGTCAACGGCGGCCTGGGCCGCGAAGGCCCGGCATACGTCGCGATGGTCGTCGACCACGATGTTGCCAAGGGCGGCGCCACCACCCGTCAGGTGCCGGCGTTTCCGCTGTTCGCCCTCGCGCCGTATCTGGTCACCCACGATGTGCGGCAAAGCTTCGCGCTGCTCAATCTGGCCGCACTGGCTCTTCTTGTGCTCGCCGCCTGCGTGATACTCGACACGGCGCGAGCCTCCGCCGCGACGAAGAGCGTTGCGGCGTTTGCGATGGTCGTTCAAGCGATGCCGTCGGCGATGACGGCGTTCGATCCGATCCAACCCGATCTCTTCGGCGTTGCACTTCTGACCGCTGCATTGGCTGGATGCGAGGTCGGCGCACGCGCGCGCATTCGCGGTGTGCCGCTCGGAGTGCTCCACCTCGTTGCCGCTCTCGCCAGCCCCCTCGGTATCGTCGCGCCGCTCTATGGACTCGTCCGAAGCTGGCGGCTGCACGAGCGCGGTGTTTGGACGCTCGGCATCTTCGTACCCGCAGTGCTCGCCTGGTTCCGCATCAGCCTATGGGCGCGCGGCATCCCAGGACTGATCGAACTGGTCACTCCGTCGCACATGCGATCCGATCTCGCCCTATGGGGAGACCCGGCATTTGTCGTCTTTGCACTATATGCGCTGGCCACCGCCCTTGGCGGGCTGACGCTGCTGCTGTGGCTTCGTCCGCGGGCGATGATCGACGCGATTGGCGAACGGCCAGAGCTGCTCGTGCTGATCGCATTTGCGGGTCCCGCCGTGGTGACATCTGGCACCGAATTCCCGCGCGCGCTGGCGCTGTTTATTCCGTTCTGGCTGTTTGGGCTGGGCGCATGGAGTTCGCGGGAGCGTGCCATTGGCTGGTCACTAGTCATCGCTGCGGCCGTGACGGTCATGACCCAGCGTCCCGGCACGACGATAGACGGAACGCGCTATTTCGTTGATTGGTTCCCATTCGTCGTGCACTCAGGCCGCGCGGGATTTGAGTACCCGGAATTGCGAGCCGAGTGGACTCCACGTTTCGTCGGCCTCGCGGCAGCCGCCGCGTCGCTCCTCATTCTCACCCGCGTGACGATGCTGACCGCGCTGTTGGAGAAGACGTCCCAGCGAGCGCGATCGTGGGCCGGTGCGATTTCGGCCACGGCCGCGCGTATCAGCGAGCGGGCGCGAGCGCGCACGGCGCCTGCGACGTCAGGCCCGCTCAAGCACGAGATTCCGCTCGATGCGCCCTCGCCGCGGTGGACGGCGGCTGCCTATGTCACGGCCGTGGCGATGGGCACGACGATCGCCGTGTGCCTCCTCGGCATCCCCATTCAGCTCAGCGACTCCTTTGCCAATCTACTGGGCGTGATGCACGTGTCCCTCTCGGATCTCATCGCGAGTCAGCTTCAAGGGTCGCCGTACTTTCGCCCGCTCCTGACAAGCTCGATCAAAGTGGTCTACACCCTGGCTGACGGCCATCTCTACGGCACATTCCGAGGACTTCACGCGATCGAGGTCATCGTCCTTCTCGTCATGGTCGTGCGCGTGCTGCGTGTCAGCACCGTCGCCGATGCCTCGGTCGTTCCGCTCGGATTGGCTGTCGTCCTCAGCATGCATACCTTCGCCGGGACGATTCGCGAGGCGTTCCCGATCAACGCCTATTTCACGATTCTGTTGTGTGGCATCGGCATGGTTCTGGTGTCCCAGGCGCGATACCGGCTCGTCAACGACATCGCCGCGATCGCGTTATTGACGTTTGCCGCGCTGACCGCCGAAACCGGTCTACTTCTGTGGGTCATTGGTCTCGTCGGCTACCTCGTTGGCTACCGCGGCATTTCACGTTCAGGTGTTCTCGCGCTGACGGCGACGATGGCTCTCTACTTCCTCATCCGCTTTGCCGTCGTCGGCGGAGGTGTCCCAGGGCTCGAGGAGCGAAGCGCCGGGTTCGGTTTCAGCGTCTACGATCCGGCCGATCTCATTCGGCAGTTCGGCGCCAATCCGCTTCCGTTCTACATCTACAACCTCGTCTGCGCTGTGTCGACCGTGCTGTTTGGCGAACCGCGCGGAGGACTGTGGCTCTTTACGCGCGGAGTCGTGCAAGGTGGCCTACAGCCCTGGCAGGTCGTCAACGTACTCGCGTGTTCGGCGACGACGATCCTCATCGCCCGCTACGTCGTCCGCCGGTTTTCGTACTGGAAGCGCTGCGAGTTCAACGACGAGGATCGGATCGTCTTGCTGTTCCTGGCGATCCTGCCCGCCAATGCTGCGTTCGCAGCCGCTTACGAAAAGGATGTGATTCTCAGTCCGGCCGGCGTGTTCTTCGGCCTGGCGGCGGCAGTGGCACTGCGCGAGTTGATCCGGAACCCGATCCGCGACCGATGGCCGGTGCATGCATTCACAACGGCGCTCCTCGCGGCGATCGCCGTCGGTTGGTCAATCAAGCTGCTGGGCGTGCACTACAGCCTCAGGCAGACGGCGGTCAGCGTCAGAAACGAGTGGGCGTACTACGACGACTGGGCGAGCCAGCAGCCATCTGAGCTCCGGGCATCGGTCGATCCCGCGCTCAAGCAGCAACTCTACGACGACGCGATTGAACGGGTGCCGCAGCCGCCGGTGGTCTCCTTCCGATGGGCGGACGCGTTCTTCGACCGGACCCAGTGATGACGACGATGGCAACAGCAGCGTCCAGATCCACTGTCGTGCCCTGGCGCATCGTGATCATCGTCGCACTGCCAGTCCTCACGTTGGTTGTGATCGCCGCGATCTTGGCAGGCGAGGCGATCGGAGTCCACCCGTGGGCCAGTCCGCCGCCGGCGACGGTTTCAGAGGCCGCAGCCATTGGTGCGGCATACCAGGCGATCGCTTTGATCCGACAGGGTCAGGACCCGAGCGCTGCCGGGCAGCTGCCTCCCGGTGTTATCGATCGGAATGGATACAACCTGACTCCGATCGACGCCGCGATCGTTGGACGACGCCTCGAGATGATCGCCCTGTTGCGGGCCCATGGCGCGCAGACCACTCATCCGGGGCGGTCGGTTTGCCTCGCACACGCAAGCGGTTTGCCCGAGGCAGTGCCACTGCTCGTAGACAGTGCAGCATCCGGCGCTGATGCCATCGTCGATCGCGCACAGAGCGTCGCCGAGGCGCTTCAGCGCTGCGATTCACGGAAGTGACGCGTCACTGCCGGTTTCGGGGCGGCCCGAGTTCCTCGAGTAGATCGCACGTACGCGCCAGCGCCGAGTCGTTCTTGAGCATCGACGCGTACTTCGCGCACGACGCCGCAACAGAAGGGTCGGTCAACAGCGTCTCGAGCAGAGGGGCCACTCGTTCGCCGGTGAACTGCGTGGGAGAAACCCAGTTGGCCACCCCGAGACGGAGCAGGCGCGTGGTGTTATCCGGCTGATCGAAACCCATTGGCATGGTCAGCTGCGGCACGCCGGCGGCGAGCGCCTGCGCCAGCGTCCCGATCCCGCCGTGATGAACGAGCGCCGCGCATCGGGGCAGCACACGCGAGAGCGGCGCGTACGGTTCGTGATGCACCGTCGCTGGCAGCGTCGGCAGGTGCTCAGTGAATTTCGTCAAGAGAAGCGCGCGACGGTTGAGGCGCGCGCTGGCGTCAATGGCGGCGCGGAAGAACGCCGCGGCATTCTGATTGGCCGATCCTGGTGTGAACACGATGGGCGCGTCGCCTGCATCGAGAAAGTGCAGCAAGCCAGGAGAGAGCTGCTGTTGATCCGATTCGTCGTATTGAGGAAATCCGGCCATGCGGAGCGCCGCCGGCCAGTCCGGCTGCGGCGGACCGAACCACTCCGGGAACAACGCGATCACGCGTTGTGGTGAGTGCACCCAGTCGCGAAAAACGCGAAAGACCGGTGGTAAGCCAAGTTCCGTCCGAAGTGCGTTGAGCTTCGGCACGATCAGCGGATCGATCAGGAACCGATCGACGCCCCACCAGACCATGCGCTTGAACCACCGTGGCGCGCCGGACAGGTCTCTCCCCGTCGTCATGGCTGGTTGCTGAAAGTCCGACCGGAAGATCGACGGCGCCAGATGCAGTGTCGCCGCTGGCACGCCATGCTTCTCCTCGAACAAGCGGGTTCCGAAGCTGAGGGCATGACCGACCAACACGGTCCGGCCAGGCTCATAGACGCCCGCCACCCGCTCGTAACCCAGGCGCAGGTGATCGGCCACCGAACTCAGGACAAACTGCAGGCCACGGCGTGAATGCCACAGGTCTGGGTGCTTCGACATCGTGTCGAAAAACTGCGCCGACACAGTTTCGCGAAAGCCGAGACCGGCCTTGTGGACCACTTGCTCGAAGGCGCCGGCCGTGACGATGACGACGTCGTGGCCGCGAGCGCGAAGCGCGCGGCCAAGGCCGATGAATGGATGAACGTCGCCGCTCGATCCAACCGGCGTCATGACGAACAGCGTCTTGGCCAAGTGGAAACGTGGAGAAGTGGAATAAGTAGAAAAGTGTAGGCCCGTCCTTTCGGACGGGCCGGAACAGTGTAAAGTCAGCGCCAGCCATGACCAAACTTTCTACGATCGGCCAGATTGCCATGGTGGTGAAAGACGTCCCGCGCGCGGTGGCGTTCTACAAGGACGTTCTTGGCATGCGGTTCCTGTTTCAGGCGCCGCCAAGTCTCGCCTTCTTCGATTGCGGTGGCGTGCGTTTGATGCTCGACGTGCCGGAAGACAAGGAGTTCGACCATCCGGGCTCGATCCTCTACTTCAAGGTTGACGACATCGATGCGACGTACGCGGACCTCAAGGCCAAAGGCGTTGACTTCCGTGACGCGCCTCACCTTATCGCGAAGCTGCTGGACCACGAGCTGTGGATGGCGTTCTTCCACGACGGTGAAGGCAACATCCTCGCGTTGATGCACGAAAAGCGGTGATAATTCGAGCGTGGCCAGATTCGAGACCCTGGACCCGGAGATTCGCGGGGTCCTCGGGAAGAAGGTCAGCGAACTGGGCCTGCGCGTTGAGGGGTCTCCGGTCGAGCGGTATGTACGACAGCTCTATAACGAGCTCGACCGGCGCGGGCTGAAGCGTTTTCGTCCGGTCTGCTACTTGACCGACGAGTGGGGATGCCCCGACCAGCAGCCGGTGCTCGGCATCCCGTTCTATCTGGCCGACCCAAAGCTGCAGACGATCGAAAAGGCAGCCGACGCGCTCGAGAACGAGCGGCAGATCATGATGTACATGCGGCACGAAGCCGGGCATGTCTTCAACTACGCCTATCGGCTCTACACCACGCCGGAATGGCGCGACCTGTTCGGCCCGTTCTTCCGCACCTATCGCGACGATTACCGCCCGGTGCCCTTCAGCAAGCACTTCGTCCGGCACATCGAGGGCTGGTACGCGCAGAAGCATCCCGACGAGGATTTTGCCGAGACGTTCGCCGTCTGGCTCACGCCGCGCAGCCCGTGGCGGCGCCAGTACAAGGGTTGGCCGGCGATGCGCAAGCTGCGCTACGTCGAGCGCGTGGCGCGGAAGCTCGCCGATGTCGAGCCGATCGTCAAGACCGGGGAGGTCGATGTCACGCCTGACGACATCGGTGTGACCGTCGAGCAGTTCTACGAGCAGGCCGCGCAGGAGCAGCAAGCGCGGATCGACATCGCCCTCGACGCGCACCTCGGGCAGATCTTTCTCACGCGCCGGCGCAAAGAAGCGAAGCCGGCTGCCGACATCGTGCGAAAGTACACTCCCGAGTTAATCGAGAAGATTACCTACTGGACGGGCGTTCAGCGGCCGATCGTCCGCGGTCTGATCGACTCGATTTGCCGGACCTGCGAACGCATGAAACTGTGGGGTGAGGTCGGTGAGGAAGCCCGCTACCTCGTCGAGGTCACCGCGCTGGCGACGACGCTGGCGATGAACTTCCTCACTCGGGGTCAATTTGAACAGCGCTGAAGAATGCTCAATGCTGAATGCTCAATGCCCAATGCCCAAACGTGGCGTTCGTTCGGCATTGCGCATTGCGCATTGGGCCTTGGGCATTGATCGAGTGCGATGAGCAAACTCAAGATCATCGTGTTGTACGACCGCGTGCTGGTGGACGAGACCGAGGAACAGGCGGCCTCCACAGAGAAGACGCCGGTCACCCGCACGCTGGACAAGAAGGAAGTCGAGGAAGAGGTCGCCGAGGCGCTGACCAAGCTCGGTCACGAGCCGACGATGCACGAACTCGATGGCACGCCAAAGAGCCTGCTGGCGCTGGCCCGCATGGAATGCGACCTGGTGTTCAACCTCACCGAATCGTTCGCCGGCGACGACACCGCGGACTTCAAGATTGCTGGTTTTCTCGAACTGATTAGCAAGCGATACACCGGCTCAGGCACACACGGGCTGATGATGGCGCAGGACAAAGCCCTGGCGAAGAAGATCTTCCAGTTTCACGGCGTACATACGCCGGTGTTCGCCAAGTCGTACCGCGGGCGTCTCGATTTCTCTCACGACCTGCACTTTCCGGTCATCGTCAAACCGGCCCGCGAGGATGGGTCGATCGGCATCGAGTTCAGCGCTGTGGTCAACTCGATCCGCGAGCTGATGGAGCGCATCGACTGGCTGCACGCCAACTTCGATTCGCCGGTGTTGATCGAAGAGTATGTCGAGGGCCGCGAGATGTACGTGGGCGTGATCGGGAACGACAAACCCGAAGCCCTGCCGGTCGTGGAATTGGATCTGTCGAAGCTTCCGGATGGCACACCGCGAATTGCGTCGGCAGAAGTGAAGTGGGGCAAAGGCACGAAAGCGTATCGCGATACCAAGTCGGGAATCGCGACGGACCTTTCCGAAGACGCGGTGGCGGCGTTGCAGCAGACGGCGGTCGCTGCGTACCAGGCGCTCGAACTGCGCGACTACGGTCGCGTGGACATGCGGCTCCAGCCCGATGGACGCGTCGCGGTCATCGAGGTCAACCCGAATCCCTGGCTCAGCTCGAAGGCCGAATTTGCGATGGCGGCGCGGAAGTCCGGCCGAACGTATCCGCAGTTGGTCGAAGAGATCGTCGAGCTCGCCATGGCGCGTGCTTGACCGCGCCTCAACTCCCAATTCCCAACTGCCAATAGTGTTCAATTGAAGGTTGTTGGAAGTTGGAGCTTGGGAGTTGGAAGTGGTTGGTAGTTGGGAGTTGGGCGTTGGGAGTTCAACGAATGTTCCAAAGGAACAACGTGCGCTTCGAACCAGCGTTGTCGGTGAAAGTATCGACTACGTCTGGCTCCCAGTCCCCGATGGGGTAGTTGTGCGCGACGATCCGCGATCCGGGGCGGAGGTCGCGCGTGAGGATCGGACGCAGCTTTACGTTCGAGGCGGCCAGGAGATACAAGGTCACCACCGTCGCGTCGGAGACGTTCACGGTCATCGCGTCCTGTACGCGAAACGTGACGCGTGATTCAACGCCGGCTTGTTTCGCGTTTGCTTGCGCGCGGGCGACCAAGCCGGGATCGATGTCGATGCCCACGCCGCGCGCGCCGAACTTCCGCGCGGCTTCGATGACGATTCGGCCGTCGCCGCACCCCAAGTCGTAGACCACGTCGCTCGGTCCGACGCCGGCGAACGTGAGCATCCGCGCGACGACGTCCAGGGGGGTTGGGGAGTACGGAGCCAGGTTGGCCGGCTGAGCATTTGCCTTGGTTGCCAGCAGGCTCAGCAGTGTGGCAGCCATCAGGACGCGCATGTCGTCGATTCTATTCAAGTCCTGACGGCCGTGTAACTTACGTGCGGTGTTCCGTTCTGATCCCACGCCCCGTCGCGGTTGCGGCGAACGGGCATCGAGCGGGTCTGAAGTGCCGAAATCGGGCTTTTTTCGGGCAATTCCGTTGATAGACCATACCCCGGTGCGATATACTCATGGGTGCTGTTCCCAGCACAGGACCCGGTCCTACCACCAACCTTCGACGGGGGAAACGTGACATTCCAGCTCGGTGACAAGGTCATCTACCCGAACCATGGACTCGGTATCGTTGAACGGATCGAAGAGAAAACAATTCTAGGTACCACTTGCGGCTTCTTCCACCTTCGGATCGTGTCGAACGATACGACGGTGCTCGTGCCCGTCGCCAACGTGGACAACGTCGGTCTACGCAAAGCGATCACGGACGAAGAGGTCGAGCGTCTCTTCGGCCTCCTGAGTGACGGCCGCATCGATAACCATCAGAACTGGAAGGGGCGCTTCAAGGACAACTCGGACAAGATGCGGACCGGGTCGATCTACGACATGGCCGACGTCCTCAAGAGCCTCACGTTCCTGAGCAAGTCGAAGAGCCTGTCGTTCCGCGAGAAGCGGATGCTCGACCGGGCCAAGGCGCTGATCATTTCGGAGGTCTCCGAAGTGATGCGTCAGAAGGCGCCGGAAGTCGAGTCACGAGTTGATAGCGCGCTCGAGAAGTGCTTCCTGGTCAAGGCCCGCAACCTGGCTCGCGCGACCGCGCGCGCCAAGGTGGCCAAGGTCGCTAAGACGACGGTCAAGGCACCGGTCGTGATCCCCACGACGCCGCGCCGGACTGCCGCGCGCGCGTCGTAGCCGCTTCGCCGGAGTACAAGAAGGCCCGGATGGACATGTCCGGGCTTTTCTCTGTACGGGGCACAATGCTTCTGCGCTGATGATCGTTCTCCGCTCGCTCGTCACCTACATCGCCCTCATCCTGTATATCGCGATCGTTGGGCCGATTGGATTGGTCCTGGGCATCGTGCTGCGATGGACCGATGGCTTGTACCGTCTCGGCCACGGTGGCGTGCGGCTCGGCCTGGCGCTGGCCGGGATCCGATGGAAGGTCGCCGGCCGCGAGCATATGCCCAGGACGGCCGTCGTCTATTGCTCCAATCATGAGAGCAACGTGGATCCGCCGGTGCTGTTCGAAGTCCTGCACCCGCGGCTCAAGATCCTGTACAAAGCGGAGCTCAGGAGATTTCCCATCATGAAGACGGCGTTCGACGTCGCTGGCTTCGTGGCGGTCGATCGGGCCGACCGCGATCAGGCCTTCGCCTCGATCTCCAAGGGCGCGGAGTCGCTGCGCGAGGGCAACACGTTTCTGATCTTTCCGGAAGGGACGCGCAGCCGGACGGGCAGCCTGCTGCCGTTCAAAAAGGGCGGCTTCATCATGGCCATCGAGGCCCAGGCGCCCATCGTTCCGGTAGCGATACAAGGCGGACGTGACTCGATGCGGAAGGGCAGTGCGTTTGTCCGGCCGGTGAACGTCAGTGTACGGATTGGCGCCCCTGTGCCGACCGCCGGGCTGACGCTCGACGACCGGGATGCGCTCATTGCCCAGGTGCGTGGCGAGGTGCAGAAGCTGCTCGACGAAGGCCCACTCTGGACGTAAACTCCGGCTTGTCCGCCGGAGCGCGCCAGGGCGAAGGCGGAAAGCCAGCCTGCTCGGAGTTCGTGTGGCTCGAGTTTCGTTCGTCGTCGTGCTCGCGCTCGTAGCGGCATCTCTGAGCGCGCAAACCCGTCAGAACCTGCCGACATTCCGCGGCGGCGCTGCGTACGTCCGGGTGGACATGTACGCCACACGCGAGGGTACGTCCCTCGACGACATTCAGCAGAATGAGGTCGAGATCCTCGAAGACGGCGTGCCGCAGAAGATCGAAGCCTTCGAGCACGTGAGAGTCCGGACGACGCCACAAGAAGCGCGCATCGAGCCGAACACCGTCGAGCAGAGCCGGCAGATGGCCGGCGATCCGCGGGCCCGCGTCTTTGTGATCTTCCTCGACACCTATCACACGCAATTCGATGGCTCAGCCACGACGCGCCAGCCGCTGATCAACTTCCTCGACCGTGTGCTCGCGCCTGACGACATGGTGGCGGTGATGACGCCGGAGATGGCGGCGACCGGGATCACGTTCGGGCGAAAAACCACGGTGATCGCGAAGATGCTGGAACGGGAGTGGTTTTGGGGGCGGCGCGGGTCGATCGTGCAGGACGAGGAGGAAGACCTGTACGACGCGTGCTATCCCGACTTCCGCGCGACGGCGGGGATCGCGATCGCGATGAAGGCACGGCGCCGCGAGAAGCTGACGCTCGACGCGCTCGAAGACCTGATGGTGCACCTTGCCGGCGTACGAGAGGAACGCAAAGCGGTTGTGACCGTGACGGAAGGATGGTTGCTCTACGGCTCCGATACGCAACTCGCGCGAGCAGTCGACAAAGACACTCCTGGCGTGAGCCCGGGCGACGTGCTGTTCCGGCCGCCCGTTCCTCGCCCGTCAGAGGCCGCGCAAGTGCAAGGCTCCCCACGCGTGCAGTGCGAGACCGATCGGATGGCCCTGGCCGCGCTCGATAACCGGCACCGCCTCGAGGAGCTCACGCAGATCGGCAATCGCGGCAACGTGACGTTCTACCCTGTGTTTGCTCGTGGCCTCGTGGCGATGGATGCGCCGATCGGACCAGACAAGCCGCCGGCACCTCTTGTGGACGCCGGCAACCTTAGCCTCAGGCAGAACACGCTGCGCATACTTGCGGACATGACCGACGGCGCCTTCGTCATCAACACGAACAATATCGACAGCGCATTGCGCCGCATCGCCGACGACCTGTCGTCGTACTACTTGATGGGTTACTACACGACGAACGCCAGGCTCGATGGACGTTTTCGATCGATCACGGTGCGGGTCAAGCGACCGGGCGTCACGGTCCGGGCGCGGAAGGGCTATCGGAGTTACACGAAGGAGGAGCTCGCTCGTGTTACCGCAACCGCGGGGTCTCCATCGGCCGGCCCCGCAGCGAGCACCGTCAGCGCCGCGACGCTACCGATCGTCAGCGTCAGCGCACGCGCGCAATTCAGGATACGCGCTGCCGGTTGGTCCGGCCGTGGACCGGCGACCGGAACGGTCTGGGTCGTTGGAGAGCTCGATCAGCAGACGAAGCGACTGCCCGCGTGGGCCCGCGGGGCGCAGGCCGACATTGCCGTGATGGGCACTGACGGTTCGACCGTCGCTTCGCAGCGAGCGGACGTCAAGCCGGCCGCGGCATCGCTGACGTTCCAGCTTCCCGAAACGGGTGGAATACCGCCAGGTGATTACACGGTGCGCATCCGGCTTCGATCACCAATCGAAGGTGAGCTCGGGTTGAGCGAGACCGCGCGGATCTCGATCAAGCAAGCGGTGCTCGGCGAAGCGGTCCTCTGGCGTCGAGGGCCGTCCACGGGACCGCAACATCTGCGCACCGCCGATCCGCGGTTCCAGCGGAACGAGCGCATCCGTCTCGAGCTGGCGACCTCGTCTGCCGAGGCCGCTACGGCCCGGGTCATCGACAGCAGCGGACAGCCGATGACCCTGCCGGTCGAGGTCAGAGAGCGGCCCGATGGGTCCGGATCCTTCAACTGGGTCGTGGTTGATCTCGGTCTCGCTCCGTTCGGCCCTGCTGATTACGCCATCGAAGTCTCGCAGGGGCACGCGAAGCAGATGACAGCGTTCAGAGTCGTCCCGTGAGAATTCCCATGCGCCGAATCTCCTTCTTCATCGTGCTCGCGCTCGCGGCCGTCTCGCTGAGAGCCCAGAACCAGCCGACATTCCGCACCGGAGCCAACTACGTCCGCGTGGATATGTACGCCACACGCGACGGCAAAGCCATCGAAGACCTGACGAAGAACGAAGTCGAGGTCCTCGAAGACGGCGTGCCTCAAACCATCGAGGCGTTCGAGCACGTCAAGATCAGCGTCACTCCGGTGGAGTCGCGCGTCGAGCCGAAGACCATCCAGGAGAGCCGGGAGATGGCCGGCAATCCGCGAACTCGCGTCTTCGTCATCTTCCTCGACACCTACCACACGCAGATCGAGGGCTCGGCGATCATGCGCCAGCCGCTCATCAACTTCGTGGATCGCGTGCTTGGCCCCGACGACATGGTCGCGCTGATGACGCCGGAGATGTCGGCGACAGAGATCACGTTCGGGCGCAAAACCACCGTGATCACGAGAATGTTGGAGCGCGAGTGGCTGTGGGGACGCCGTGGACGGATGCGGCTCACCGACCAGGACGAGCAGGAAGACCAGTACGACGCCTGCTATGCCTTAAACGGGATGGAGGATATCCCGCGGGAAATGAAGGCGAGGCGCCGAGAGAAGCTCACGCTGGATGCTCTCGAAGACCTGATGGTACATCTCGCCGGTATACGCGAAGAGCGAAAGGCCATCCTCGCCGTGACCGAGGGATGGCTGCTCTATGGGCCCGATCAAAAGCTCGCACGAAAGCTCACCGACCAGAGCGGCAACGTCATCGGCGTCAACCCTGGTGACGTGCTGCTGCGGCCCCCCCGTCCGCGGCCGTCGGATACGGGTTCGCTGCAGGGCTCGCCCATGGTGCGGTGCGAGGCCGACCGCATGGCGCTGGCCCAGCTCAATCACGAGTTGCGGCTGCAGCAAATGACCCAGACCGCCAATCGCGGCAACGTGACGTTCTATCCCGTTTTCGCTCGCGGTCTGGTAGCGTTCGATGCCCCGATCGGGCCTGACAGTCCGCCTCCGCCCAACCAGGATGCCGCGAACCTGCGTCACAGGCAGGATGCCTTGCGCCTCCTTGCCGACAACACCGACGGCGTCTCGGTCATCAATACCAACAACATCGACGGCGCGCTGCGCCGCATCGTGGACGATTTGTCGTCGTACTACCTGATGGGGTACTACACGACGAACACGAAGCTCGATGGAAGATTTCGTTCGATCACGGTGCGGGTCAAGCGGCCCGGCGTGACCGTTCGCGCCCGGAAGGGCTATCGCGGATACACCAGCGAGGAGCTGGCGCGGGGCACCGCTGCTGCGGCATCCGCCTCGTCCAGCGCCGCGGCGACCGCTGTTACCGCCGCGACCACGCCGATCGTCAGCTTCAGCGCACGCGCGCAGTTCAGGATTCGCGCGGCTGGCTGGTCGGGCAAGGGACCCGCGGGTGGAACGGTATGGGTCGTCGGAGAGCTCGATCAGCAGACGAAGCGGCTGCCAGCCTGGACCACCGGCGCGCAGGCCGACGTTGCGATCGTGGGCTCGGACGGCACGCAGGTGGCGTCACAGCGCGTTGACGTCAAGCCTGCCGGCGGTGCAATGACGTTCCAGCTGCCGGAAACCGGCGGTGTGCCGCCGGGCGACTATACCGTGCGAATCCGCCTTCGTTCGCCTGTCGATGGTGAGCTCGCGCTGAGCGACACCAGCCGTGTGTCTATCAAAGAGGCCGCGCCGCTCGGCGAGGCCGTGCTGTGGCGTCGAGGGCCGTCCACGGGTCCGCAACATCTGCGCACTGCCGATCCGCGATTCCAGCGAAACGAGCGCGTCCGCCTCGAGCTGGCGACCTCGTCCGCCGAGCCCGCCACGGCCCGCGTCATCGACAGAAACGGCCAGCCGATGACTGTGCCGGTTGAGGTCAGCGAACGGCCCGATCCCGGAGGCTTCAAGTGGATCGTCGTGGACCTGGTCGTCGCCCCATTTGCCCCGGCCGATTACGCCATCGAAGTCTCCCAAGGCCAGGTAAAGCAGATGACGGCTTTCAGAGTCGTTCCTTAACAATTCCCAACTACCAACGCCCAACTCCCAACCACTCCCAACTCCCAACCTCCAACGCGGGCTCGATTGGTAGTTGGGAATTGGTAGTGGTTGGAAGTCGGGAGTTGGCAGTTGGGAATTGTCCAAAGTACACTCCCAGAGCCAGCCTGTCTGTCTGTGGGGTCCTTGTGCGTCGAGCCGCCCTCGTCCTGCTCGTGACGCTCGCGGCCGTGTCGCTGCGAGCCCAGAACCAAACGACATCCCCTGCCGGAACGAACGTCGTCCGCGTGGACATGTACGTCACACGCGACGGCAAGCTCGTGGACGATCTTCAGGCCAGCGACGTCGAGCTCCTCGAGGACGGCGTGGCGCAGAAGGTCGAATCCTTCGAGCACGTCAACGTCGGCTCGCCCGGCTCGTCCCGCGCCAGGGTGTTCGTCATCTTCCTCGATACCTACAACACGCAGATCGAAACTTCCTCGAGTATGCGTCTCCCGCTCATCAAGGTCCTCGATCGAGTGATTGGACCGGATGACATGGTTGCGGTGATGACGCCGGAGATGTCGCCCAGCGAGATGAAGTTCGGCCGGAAGCCGGCCGTCATCTCCAACATCATGCAAAGCGATTGGACCTGGGCGCGACGGGGACGGACTGACCGCCGCGATCAGAAGGAAGCGTTGTACGACACCTGCTATCCAGCAGTCGGTGGGAATGGCAACACGCCAGCCACTGAGATGAAGGCGAGACGACGCGAGAGGCTCACGCTCGATGCGCTCGACGGTCTCGTGGCCGATCTGGGCGGTGTCCGCGAAGAGCGGAAAGCGATCCTGACGGTGTCCGACGGTTGGGTGCTATTCCGCGAGAACCCGAACCTGGTGCCGTCGAAAGAACGCGATCAGGGCAGCTTGGTCGAGCGGCTGCTTCGCCGTCCGAGCAAAGACAAGGACAAAGACGACAAAGACAAAGACAAGGACAAGGACAAGGACAAGGGAAAGTCCGACGACGCCGGCAGCCCGAAGGAAGTCAATTACGTCGAATGCGAGGCCGACCGCGTCGCCCTCGCGACACTCGACCATAGCCAGCGGCTGCGGTCGCTGACCGAGAACGCGAATCGCAGCAATATCTCGTTCTACACGATCGATCCGCGAGGGATCCTTCCCGACACTGCGAGCAGCACCGACAAGTCGGCGGACAAGCGAGACGGCACGAGCCCCGCGTCGCGGCAGGACAGTCTCCGCTTCATCGCGGACAACACCGACGGCGCGTTGCTCGCGAATGCCAGTACCCTCGACGCGCAGATCACCCGCATCGTTGACGATCTCTCGTCGTACTACTTGCTGACCTATTCCTCGTCCAACGGGAAACTCGACGGCCGGTTTCGTGCCGTTACCATTCGTGTGAAGCGCGAGGGCGTCAAGATCCGCACACGTCGTGGCTATCGCGGAGCGACAGCCGACGAACTCGTCAGCAGCACCGGCACACCACGATCCGCTGGTTACGCTTCTGCCGCGGTTGCGTCTAAGCCGAACGCACCGACACCGTTCCGGATCCGGACCTCAGCCTGGCTGCGCAACTCGAGCGAAGACACTCGTCAGGGCGCGTTCTGGATCGTCGGCGAGCTGGATTACCAGACACGTCGTCAACTGGCGTGGACCGCTGGCGCCGAAGCCGAAGTCGTCGTGGTCGGCTCCGATGGTCGCGAGGTGTTGACGCGCACGGTGGATCTGAAAGGGGACGAGGGTCCGTTCAGCATCCAGGTGCCGGAAACCGGTGCGATTGCCGCGGGCGAGTACGCCGTGAAGGTCCGCATCCGATCGCACGCCGACGAGACGGTCGAGCTGACCGGTACCGCTCGCGTCGTCATCAGCGATGGTCCGGCGCTCGGTGAGGCGGTCATGTGGCGGCGGGGGCTCTCTACCGGGCCACGCTATTTGCGCACCGCCGACCCGCGCTTCATGAGGAGCGATCGACTCAAGCTGGAGTTGGCAACGACGGCGGCGACCGAGGCGAAGGCACGCATCCTCGATCGCAATCACAACGAGCTGTCAGTGCCTGCACAAGTGAGCGAACGTGCCGACGCATCCGGCGTGTTCCGATGGATCGTCGTCGATGCGACGCTCGCGCCGTTCGCCGCTGGAGACTACGCGGTGGAAGTAACGCAAGGACGAGAGAAGCGCGTCACTGATTTCAAGGTCGTTCCCTAGCCGCCCACGGAAAAGGTCAACGTCCACGGCGTGACGGACGCGCCGTCGAAGCCTTTCAGGCCGTCGAGGATCTGGACTTTGACCGTCCGGAACGCCTCGAACGGCTGCGTCATTTTGAGGACCAGCGCACGGTTTGCCGCGTCGTACGTCGTCTGAAACTGCAGGCCCGCATCCGCACCGGCCGCTGCGCCGACGTACGAGACGCGCAGCTGACCGGCAAGCGATTTCTCGTTGAGTCCCCTCGAAAACTGAATTCGGATCGCGCCGGTGGACAGCACGTCGGTCTCGCCGTCGGTCGGTGAGCTGAACACGACCTGCACGGGTTCGAGAGGCAGCGGCGGCGCGGCCGACTCGGCTGGCGCTTCGATCGCCTGTGGCGCCTTCGCCAGCGTCAGCTTCGTCGCGTCGAGCGACACGAGGCCGCGTTCTCGGACGATCGTGCCGGTGACCTCGATCCAGCGATCGGTGTCCACGCGGCGGTTGACGTCGAGCTCGAATCCGCTGCCGCGTGGCCTCAGATTGGTGACCCAGATGGCGCCCTCGACGCCGCGTAGCACGAAGTCATACTTGCTCTTGCCGGGTGCACCGGGCAGATCCCCAAACAGATTCCGTCCACGGAAATTGCCAAGCACTGTCACCTTCTGCGTGTCGAACTTCCACGGTTCCAGCGCAATCGCGCGCACGGTGGCCATCGTTGCCGATGGTGGCACCTCGGCGACGCCGCTGACACGAAGGAACAGCTCCTCGCCCGGGCGCGGCCAACGCTCGGCGTCACGTCCGTCAGCGAATCCGCCCACGCGGGGATCGCCCGGCTCCAGACGGCCGACGTCAATGAGCGCGCCGCGGACTTCGACTGTGCCTTTCTTGATCGCGACGCCATCGTCCAGGAGGACGCGGATGGAGTGCTCGTCGGCTTTCAGCTGGAGCTTCGCTGTGGCGTCGTCAATCTCGCCGCGGAGCAGGACATTCTGCAGATGAAAGAAGCCGGAGTACTGCTTGAGCGCGTCGATGGTCGTGAGCCGGCGAGCGGACGTCTGCGGCAGCGCGCTGCCAGCCGCGACGAGGATGATGAGGAGGACTCGAAGTGCGAGCCGGGTCACTCGATCATTGTACTTTTCGCAACCCTACCCGAGCCACGATGAATGCCAGCGCGCCGAACAGTGCAAAGCTGGCGATCTGGCCGAGGGCCGTCGGTTGGTTGAAGAAGGGGAGCCATGTGCCAAGGACTTGAGGTGCGTCGATAGTCCCGAATCCCCAGTTGGCCTTGGACCAGTCGTTGGTCCCGACGAGCAGCGCGAAGATGATGCCGGCGATCGATCCGCCCGCGATCAGGCCAGAACTGAAGAGCGTACCGGAGCTGACGTCCGACTCTTGCGACTGACCGGTCCTGTGCTCGACCCACCAGCGAACGAGACCGCCGCAGAAGATCGGCGCGGTGGTCGCAATCGGCAGATACGAGCCGACCGCGAACGGCAGCGATCGGATTCCACAGAGCTCCAGGACGATCGCGACAAACACACCGACCAGCACGAGACCCCACGGCAGGTTCTGGTTGAGCAGTCCGCGAATGATCGTGGACATCAACGTTGCCTGCGGTGCGGCGAGGTTTGCCGAGCCGATGCCGCCGAGGTTTTCGTGGAGATAGATCAGCGTGACGCCGATGACGAACGCCGATGTGACGACGCCGATCACCAGGCCGATCTGCTGGTAGATGGGCGTCGCTCCGACGATGTACCCGGTCTTCAGGTCCTGTGAAGTGTTTCCGGCATTCGCGGCCGCGATACAGACGATGGCGCCGACGCAGATCGCGATGGGCGAGTACATGTCGCCCGTCCAGCCCAGGCCAACAAACAGCAGGCAGGTCAGGATGAGCGTTGCGATCGTCATGCCCGAGATCGGATTGGACGAGGTGCCGATCAGGCCGGTGATGCGGGAGGACACCGTGGCGAAGAAGAAGCCGAAGATCAGGATCAGGATCGCGGCGAGCACGTTACCTTGCGTCGGCAGGCCAGGCGAGAAAGCCAGGAACAGACCCAGCAGCAGTGAGCCGCCGAGCACAAAGATCATCGGGATGTCGCGCTCGGTTCGCGCTTGCGTCGCTGCAGCCCCGGCGCCGGCCGAGAGATCTTTGAGGCTGCCCTTGGCTGACGCGACGATCGTCGGCAGCGTGCGGCCCAGCGTGATGAGCCCCGAGGCCAGCACAGCGCCTGCCCCGATGTAGCGGATGTAGGCGCTCCAAATCTGCGCCGGAGCCATCTCCGACAGGAGGAACGGATTGCCGGTTGCCGGGTTCTTCGCGAAGTTTGGGTGAATCGGCTGGAGCGGAACAGTGATGTACTCCCCGAGGATCGACAGCAGCGGCAACAGCACGAGCCACGAGAGCACGCCGCCGGCGAACATGATCCCGGCAATGCGCGGGCCGATCACGTAGCCGACGCCGAGATATTCCGGCGAGATGTCCACGTTGATCGTCGCATTCGGGAACTGGCTGGTCCGCGGCGTGGAGTAGCCGACGACCTGCAGAAACAGGTTGAAGATCCACGACAGCGACTTCCACAGCGCGCCGACACCAAGTCCGCCAAAGACCAGCGCTGCGAGCTTGCCGCCACGTTCGCCCGCCACCAGCACTTCGGCGCAAGCCGTGCCCTCAGGGTAGGGCAGCACACCATGTTCCTTGACGATCAGCGCCCGGCGCAGCGGCACCATCATCAGCACGCCGAGGATGCCTCCCGCGAAGGTCAGCATCGTGATCTGTGTGTAGTTGAAATAGCGCGGCCCATCCGGCATCAGGAAGAGCAGTGCCGGAATCGTGAACACCACGCCGCCGGCGATCGATTCGCCGGCCGATCCAATGGTCTGAACGATGTTGTTCTCGAGGATCGTCGAGCCACCGAGCTTCTTGAGGACCGAGATGGCGAGGACGGCGATCGGAATCGAGGCGCTGACGGTGAGCCCGGCGCGCAGCCCCAGATAGACGGTCGATGCGCCGAAGATCAGCCCGAACAACACACCCAGAAGGATGGCCTTTGGGGTGAACTCCGGCATCGTCTGCGCCGCCGGTACATAAGGCTGAAATGCGGCTGTTTGCTGGGGCTCGCGCGAGGTCGGCATGGTCTGCGCCATGGCGCGAGATGGTAGCATTAGAACCTTGTGAATCGTTCGAACAAGCGTAGGCAGACACCCGAACAGGTCTCTGAGCTCACAACGAATCGCCTGTCGGTCTACCTGCGGTGTCTCAACGAGCTCGACGCCATCGGCACACAGACGATCTCCTCGCAGGCACTTGCCGAGCAGTTCCATCTCAACGCCGCGCAGATCCGCAAGGATCTGGCGTACTTCGGCGAATTCGGCGTGCGCGGCGTGGGCTATTACGTCAAGGATCTGCGGCGGCACTTGCGGCAGATCCTGGGCCTGGATCGACACCTTCGCGTGGCGATCATGGGCGCGGGCAATCTGGGTCTGGCGCTCGCCGACTATCCCGGCTTTCGCCAGGAGGGGTTCGAGATTGCTGCGCTTTTCGATGCGGCCAACGAGAAGATCGGCCACGAGTCGCGCAGCGGGGTGCCGATTTACGACATCAAAGAGCTCAAGAGGGTGGTGCGCCGCGAACGGCTCGACATCGCGGTGATTGCCGTCCCAGCACCGCACGCCCAGCCCGTCGTGGATCAGGTTGTCGGGGCCGGCGTGAAGGCGATCCTCAACTTCTCACCGGGCGCTCTGAAAGTACCGAAGGACGTCAAGCTCAAGAGCGTCGATCTCACGGTCTCTCTCGAGAGCCTGTCGTTCTACCTGGCTCAGGGAGATCAACAGAGTGGCTAGCCGCAGGCGCGCCGGACCAGGGACCAAGAACCAAGCACCAAGGACCAAACTGTCGCATCTCGACGACAGCGGCAAGGCGCGTATGGTGGACGTTGGTGCGAAGCCAGTCACCAGCCGGGAAGCGCTCGCACGCGGCGAGATCACGATGAGCGCGGCCGCGCTCACGCTCATTCGAACAGGCAAAGTCGCGAAGGGTGATCCGCTGCAGACCGCGCGGCTTGCCGGGATCATGGCGGCCAAGCAGACAGCGTCGCTCATTCCGCTCTGTCATCCGCTCCAGTTGTCTCATGTCAGTGTCGAGCTGACACCGATTCGCCGCGGTTACCGCATCGAAGCGTGCGTCCGCACCGAAGCCAAGACCGGCGTCGAAATGGAAGCGCTGACCGCCGTGTCGGTCGCGGCGCTGACGATCTACGACATGGTCAAGGCGGTGGACAAGGCCATGGTGATCGGCGACATCTGCCTGATTGAAAAGTCGGGCGGCCGATCCGGACGCTATCGGCGCCGCGCGTCTGCGCGCGCCGCGAACCGGTGACCTCCTCCGAATACCGTCGCCTGGCGGTGATTCTTGGCGCGCTGACGGCCGTCGGGCCGCTGGCGATCGACATGTATCTGCCGGCGCTGCCGACCATCGCGCGCGAGTTCGGCGTGGACATCGCGGCCGTTCAAATCAGTCTCGCCTCCTACTTCGCGGGGATCGCCATCGGACAGGCCTTTTATGGGCCGCTCTCGGATGCGGTCGGCCGCAAGCCTGCGCTCGCATTCGGCCTCCTTGTGTTCATCGCTTCGTCGATCGGATGCGCCTGGGCCGAGAGCGTCCGCGCGCTCGTCGCGTTTCGGTTCCTTCAGGCCCTCGGCGGCTGCGCGCCGATCGTCATCCCGCGCGCGGTGGTCCGCGATTACTTCGATCAGGTCGGCTCGATCCGCATGCTGTCGATGCTGATGCTGGTGATGGGACTCGCACCGATTCTGGCGCCGCTCGTCGGCGGACAGCTGCTCGTCAACTTCGGGTGGCGATCGGTGTTCTGGGTGCTGGCGACGTACGCGTTGGTGTGGCTGGTGCTCGTCGCTGTGTTCCTTCCTGAAAGCCTGCCGCTCGAACGTCGTCGCCGGCAGTCGGCTGGTGTCGTGCTGACGACGTATGTTCGTTTGCTGCTCGATCGGACTTACATCTGTTACGTCTTGTCAGGTGCGCTGATCTTTGCAGGGCTCCTTACCTACGTCTCGGGGGCGCCGTACGTCTTCATCGAACTTTTTCACGTCAAGCCGGAACGTTTCGGACTCTACTTCGGCGTGAACGCGTGCGGGATCATGGCCGCGTCGCAAACCAATCGGTGGCTGGCGACGCGCGTCGAGGGGCGACGCATTCTCGGCGTGGTGTTGACAGTGGCGATGACGGCAAGCCTGGTCCTGCTGTTCGACGCGTACAGCGGATTCGGCGGATTTGTCGGCATCCTCGTCCCGCTGTTCTTCTACATCGCGTGCCACGGGTTCGTGCTGCCGAACACGACGGCCCTGGCGATGGCGCCGCACGGGCGGGTGGCTGGGAGCGCGTCGGCGCTGCTCGGCACGATCCAGTTCGTGCTGGCGTCGCTGACTGGTGCCTTGGTCAGCGCGTTCACCAACGGCACGGCCGTTCCGCTAGCGGCCGTGATCGCAGGATGCGGTGTGGCTGCGTTCGTCAGCCACCACGTTGGAGGTAAGCGATCAGCCGCGTCACCGTTAGCGGGCTCAGCAGCGTAGCGATACACACCACCGCGGCCGTTCTCCCCACCTGAACGGCATCAAGGATCCATGTTTGCTTGAATCACCGCGCGAAGGAGCGTCACCATGTTTAACCGTTCGTTCACTCGCGTGCTAATGCCGGCTGTGTTTGCCAGCCTGACAACAGCGTTCGTCGTCGGATGTAACGACTCATCAAAATCGCCGGCGGGACCGTCGGCGATCGCCTCACTGGGGACAGGCGCAACGGCTCTCGATTCGGGGCCGGCCACTACCCTCGGCACCGTAGGGCGCACGCAAACCGTCGTCGATATGCGCGATGCCTGCGATCCGGAAACCTTCAACGCGGTGCTCGGGGCCGGCGCCTGTGTACGTAACGGCGGCGTGACATTCGAGAACTTCCTCGAGCTTCTGAGCCGCCATCACTCAGTGGGCGCATGGAACTTCACGCCGAGGCAGGCGCATATTGGCGTCGGCGACGTGCTCACGGCCCTCAACAAGGGTGGAGAGACGCACACGTTCACCGAGGTCGAGGAGTTCGGCGGAGGCATCGTGGCGGACTTGAACCAACGCATGGGACTGACCACCGTGGCCCCTGAATGCAATCCACTCACGCTGACCTTCATCCCGGCGGGCGGGTCATCGTCCGAGACCGAGGACGAGGAAGGCGTCGAGAAGTATCAGTGCTGCATCCATCCCTGGATGCGCACGGAGTTACATATCAGCGCACACTGAGCGCTGAATGAACGATGGGCGCCCCGGCGGGGGCGGCGCCTGTCACGGCTGGCCGTGATCGCGGTTTTGACTCCTCACCCACCACGCTGCAGGTAAGCGATCAGCAGCGTCACCGTTAGCGGGCTCAGCAGCGTAGCGATACACACCACGCTCGTCACAAACTGCGGCTGCGCATCGAACTCCAGCGCGAGGATCGTCGCCATCACAGCGGTCGGCATCGACGACTGCAGCACGCCTGCTTGAAAGGCTGGACCCTGCAGGCCAACGAGGTGCGCCCAGCCGATCGCCGCGAGTGGCATCAGCACAAGCGAGACGACGACCGCCGTTGCCACGACGAGAGGCCGCTCGGGCATCGTCGCGCGCTCGATCTGCATTCCCAGCACGAGGATCATCAGCGGCAGCGCGGCGTCGCTAAGCATCGTGATCGGACGCATGATGATCGGCGGAACAGTGATGTGCAGCGCCATCGCGATCAGCGCGGCAACCGCGGCATAAAAGGGCGGCACGCGGAAGAGGCGAGCCACCGCGTCGCGGACGTTGAGGCGGCCGCTGGCCGCTATCAGCACGCCACCCGTGTAGCTGAAGATCGCGCTGGTGACGAAGTAGACGCTGGCAAACGCCAGCGCGTCGCGGCCGAAGGCCAGCAGTGTCACCGGCAGCCCATAGTTGCCGCTATTCGACGAGATCGCCACCAGCATGAACGCCGCGAGCATGCGGCGGTCGAGCCGCAGCGGGATCGCCGCCAGTCTCGCCATCAGCGCCGCCGAGAGCGTGACGAGCAGATAGAAGAGCGCCATCCGGCTGGACTGCGCGGCGTCGAGCGTCGACGACACCAGGATGTTGAACACCAGCGCCGGTGCCAGCACGTGGAAGGTGAGCCGTGACACGGTCTGCACCTGCACGCCGGCAAACCGGGCGAGCAGAAACCCAGCGCCGGCAATGGCGAACACAGGCAAGAGGTCGTTGGCGAAGATCTCGAGGAGGAGTCCGGCCGCGTCGGTCACGTCAGAGCATCATATATACTGCGGCACCATGAAAACGGTTGATGTCGGTGCGGTGATCGACGAAGGAAGATGGACCGGATACCAGAAGCTGCTCGTCTTCGGCATCGCGCTCACGATCATCCTCGACGGCGTTGACAACCAGCTTCTGCCGAACACCATTCCGACGTTGATCAAGGAGTGGGGCCATCCGCGCGCCGACTTCGTCAACGCACTGGCGTCGGGTCCGTTCGGCATGATGATCGGTGGACTACTCGGCGGCGTGATGGGCGATCGCCTCGGCCGCCGCACGGCGCTGCTGGCTAGCGTTCTCGCCTTTGCGGTCCTCACGCTGGCCATTGCCTTCGTTGACACGATTCCAGCACTTCTCGTGCTCCGCTTCCTGTCTGGTGTTGGTCTGGGCGGCGCGATGCCGAACGCCGCGACGCTGGCATCCGAGTACGTGCCCCGTCGTCAGCGCCCGTCGGCGGTGACCTTCACGATCGTGTGCATTCCGCTGGGGGGATTCGTCGCCGCGGAGCTTGCCGCTCGCATCATCCCCGTCTATGGTTGGCGCAACCTGTTCATCGTTGGCGGCGTCATCCCGCTCGTCCTGGCCGCCATCCTCTGGTACGTGCTGCCGGAGTCGCCACGCTTCATGGCACAGCGGAAGGAACGCTGGCCGGAGTTGACGCGTCTGATGCGGCGCATCGGACACAGCGTTCCCGACGACGTGACCTACGTCGAGACCGCCACTCCCGGCGTACCCGCGAAGCGAGCGACCGTGGGCGATTTGTTCGCGCCCAGCTATCTGCGCGACACCACCGGTTTGTGGGGCTCGTTCTTCTTCTGTCTGATGGTCAACTACGTCGTCATTCAGCTCGTGCCAGCGATGCTCGCCGGCGCTGGCTTCGCGCAGCCCACGGCCAATCGCGGCCTGACCATGGTGAATATCGGCGGCGTGACTGGGGCGGTGCTGGGCGCGCTGTTGATTCAGCGCATCGGCTCACGCGTGACGATGCTGGCCATGTCGGTGATTGCGATCGTGTGTTCGCTGGTGATGTCGCAGATCCCGCTCAACCCGATGGACACCTTCACGTTGATGACGATGTTCCTGATTACGGGCGGGCTGCTCAATGCGGTGCAGACCACGATGTACGCGCTGGCAGCGCATGTGTATCCAACCGAGATCCGCAGCACCGGTGTCGGCGCCGCGGTCGCATTCGGGCGCGTTGGCAATGTCCTTGCTGTGTATGTAGGAAACTATGCGCTCAATCTAGGAGGATCGCCCGCGTACTTCACAAGCTGGGCAATTCTCATGGCACTTGTGTTCCTGTCGCTTGCCATCATTGGTCGGCATGTGCCCCGAAGCGTTGTGGCAGGTGCCCCGCAGGCGGCGTCAACACACTAGATTTCAAACCGCGAACATCCCCAACGCGGTCGAGCCGCTAAGGAACGGGAAACTCGAGCCAGGGGGTGTCATACGATTTCGATCGTCGTCTCCTGCTACAACTACGGGCGGTTTCTCAAGCACTGCCTCGACTCACTCAAGTCGCAGACCCACACCGACTTCGACGTCATCGTTGTCGATGACGGATCGACCGACGACTCAGCCGAGGTCATGAAGCCGTTCCTGAACGACAGACGGTTTCGTTATTACTACCAACCCAACCATGGTCAGGCCGCTGCAAAGAATGCTGGCATCCGCTTGACGTCGGGAGAGCTGGTCGCTTTTATCGATGCCGATGATGCATGGGCGCCGGAGAAGCTCGAGCGACAGGTGTCTCTGTTTGCTAACCCCGCGGTGGGAGTTGTGTTCTGTGGCTACGACTATATGGATCAGGCCGGCCATCTGCAGCCCTTCGACGGCCCGGTCGGCTACTGGAGGTTTCAGCGCGGTCGCGTGACGAAATGGCTCGCCTTCGACAACTTTGTGCCGTGGTCGGGGTCGGTCGTCCGGCGAACACTGCTCAACGCGCACGGCGATTTGGATGAGTCGCTGGGAATGGGCGTCGATTGGGACCTGTGGCTGCGCCTGTCATGTGTGACCGAGTTCGATTATGTGGACGATCGTCTCCTGATCTATCGCCGGGGGCATTGGGAACAGATGTCAGCGAACTGGGAAGGACGCATCGCTTCCTCTGATGTCATCTTCGCAAAGTTCACACGGGAGCATCCCGACGCTCTGACCGCCAAGGAACTTCGTCGAGTGGAGTTGTACAACGCGTGCTCGCGGGCCGCGACCTATCGTCGGCGCGACCTGCGAAAGTCCACGGCCCTGCTGTGGAAGGCCGCGCGCCTCTCTCCGTTCTCAGTCGCGCCGTACGTCGGACTGCTCAAGAACGCGTGGGTGATGGTGAGGGCCGGTCCCGCCGTCGCCGAAGCGAAGGCTTCTTCTCGATCTCCTCGAGCGCTTCGCCCCCGATGAAGTCGTGATCGAACTTGACGCGTTGGCAATGTCCTTGCTGAGTAGGCAGGGAGCTATGCGCTCAAGCTCGGAGGATCGCCAGCGTACTCCACACGCTGGGCGATTCTGATGGCACTTCTATTCCTGTCGCTTGCCATCATCGGACGGCACGTGCCTCGAAGCTTTGTCGCAGGTGCCCCGATCGGCTATCGAGCACGACACATGCGAACGGGAGTGTCATGACGATTTCGGTCGTTGTCTCCTGCTACAACTACGGGCGGTTTCTGAAGCATTGTCTCGACTCCCTCAAATCGCAGACCCACACTGACTTCGATGTCATCGTCATCGATGACGGATCGACCGACGACTCGGCCGAGGTTGTGAAGCCGTTCTTGAACGACCCACGGTTTCGGTATCACTACCAGCCCAATCAGGGACAGGCCGCTGCAAAAAACGCTGGCATCCATTTGACGTCGGGCGAGCTCGTGGCATTTCTGGATGCGGATGATGCATGGACGCCCGACAAGCTCGAACGACAGTTGCCCCTCTTCTCGAACCCCGCGGTAGGCGTCGTCTACTGCAGCCTTCAAGTGATGGATCAGAGCGGCCACCTGGTGCCTACCGAAGGGGCGGTCGGTTATTGGCGAGAGCAACGCGGCCACGTCACGAAATGGTTGGCGTTTGACAACTTCGTGCCGTTCTCCAGTGCTGTCGTACGTCGGACGCTACTTACTGGGCCGGCCGGTGCGTTTGACGAGTCGCTGCACATGGGCATCGATTGGGACCTGTGGCTGCGTTTGTCCCGCGTGACTGAGTTCAACTATGTGCCGGCGCGCCTCATGTTGTACCGCTGCGGTCATTCGAATCAGATGTCAAAGAACTGGAACGGTCGCGTCGCCGCCGCGGACACGATTTTCGCGAAGTTCAAACGGGATCATCCCACCGCGCTGACCGCCGACGAACTGCGTCAGGTTGAGTGGTACAACGCGTGCTCGCGGGCCGGTGTGTATCGCGAGATCGACCTGAGGAAGTCAACGGCCTTGCTCTGCAAGGCCGTGCGCCTCTTTCCCTTCACGGCGGCGCCTTACGTGGGATTGGTCAAGAACGCGTCCGCGATGATGCGGCGGTATGCGAGCCGGAAGGTCGAGCCGCAGGGATCGGCCCTCCGTTCGTGATCTAGAGCCTACCGGTGGTACGCCAGCCGGTCGCGTAGGTTTCGCGCGCGACGGCGGAGTAGGGCACTGGGCTCACGACGACTCGAACATCGAGCTGTTTGTGCCGCTCGACGGTCGTCTTCTTCGTGCCGCCGCCTTCTTCACCCCATACGAGCGTCAACTCGTCGCCGATCTCGACGTCAGGGTCAACGACGCCGAGTGACAGCATCGACCGTTCGTTGTAGCTGTAGCCAGCGAACATCGAGAGGCCGACGGTCTTGCCGCCCTTGCCGAGGACCTTGTCGTACGACGCCGACCCGTAGTTCGAGAGCGGCTGGTCGATGTACTTGTAGTGATCCCCGCCCGGGTCGAGCATCGACCGCATGATCTTGCCCACGTCGTCGGGGTTCCACGCGAACGTCACCTTGCGGCGATGTGGCTTCTTCTCGATCTTCTCGAGCGCTTCGCGGCCGATGAAGTCGTGATCGAACTTGACGAAGTTGCCGTAGCCAAGCTCGTACGAGGTCATGTAGTAATCCTCGATGTTGCTCGAGACGAAGCTCCCGGCGAGCGACCCGGTACCCTCGTAGCTCGTCGCGGGCAGCCACTCGCGATACTTCTTCTGCTTCTCGCCGGTGTAGACGGCCGGCAGTGGCGACGGAATCCAGCCTGACTCCAGTGTGTTCGACGGATAGGCGCGGCTTCCGACCTGCACGAGATCGAACTCCTTACCGGCCTCGACGATGATGTCGCGGAGTTCCTCGCCCTCTTCGTACGGTCCCCAGATCTCCAGGCCGGGCGCACCCGCCATGCCGTGACGAAGCGCACGCACTTTGCGGCCGCCGATCTTCACGGTGTCCATGTTGAAGAACTTGATCTCGGGAATGGGGCCGCCATTCAGCTTCTCGATCAGCTTGGATGCCTTGGGGCCCTGGATCTGGAAGCGGTAGTGCTTACGGATGACAGCCTTGCCTCGTGTGCGTCCCGGCGAGCGGTCGTCCTTCGAGGTCGTGACGTTGAATCCGCCGGTCTCGGCGTGGAACTGGATCCAGTTCGCCGACGGCGCGCGTCCGACGAACAACAGGCTGTTCTCGGCCAGGTAGAACAGGATGCCGTCGCCGATGACGTAGCCGTCATACGTGCACGGAATGAACTGCTTGGCACGGTCCACCTGGAATCCTTTGAAGCTGTTGGTGGCCAGATACTGGAACAGCTTCAGGGCATCCGGGCCCTCGACGTGTTGCTCGACCATGTGATGCGATTGGTCGAACAGTACGCAGGAGTCTCTCCACGCGCGCTGCTCGTCGCGCCAGTTCGAGTATTCGGCTGGGACGACGGGATAGACATACGCGCCGACTTGCGAATTGCGGAGCATGTTCACCGGGTTCCCGACGGTTTTCAGCAAATCTTCCAGGCTTTGGCGGCTCATTCTTTCGTTCGACCTCGCTGCACGCTGTTTAGGGTGGCCAAAAGTTCTTAGCTTATCTGAGCGGCCGCGGCCATCTCAACTCCCAACTACCAACGCCCAATTCCCAACCAGTTCCAACTCCCAATCCCAAGAGCTCCGAACTCGGCTGCTTGAAAGTTATTGGGAGTTGGCAGTTGGGAATTGGGAGGGGTTGGTAGTTGGGTTTTGGGCGTTAGGAGTTCCTGAAGGCGGCGGCTCGACATGGATGACGACGTCTGCCAATTGCGGGAATTTCGTCATCAGCCGGTCTTTGACGACGTGGGACGTCGAATGTGCGGCGCTGAGCGGCATGTCGCCGTCGAGCCAGAGGTGCAAATCCAGGAAAGCGTAGTCGGCCGAGCCGCGCGTGCGGATCTTTTCGCAGCCGATCACTCCCGCTACCGACTGCACCACGGCCCGTACGTCGTCTTCGGCGATGACAATCTCGTCACTCAGGATGCGCGAGGCCTCCTGAGCGATGCTCCAGCACGCGTGACCGATGAAGCCGGCCACGAGCAGCGCAGCCATCGGGTCAAGCAGTGGATAGCCCCACCACACGCCCAGCAGCGCACCGAGCACGGCGCCCGTCGTGAGCACATCGCTACGCGTGTGTTTCGCGTCCGCGCGCAGCACCTCGCTTTTCAGCCGTGTCCCGGCACGAAGCTCGTACGAGACGACGAACACATTCACAATCAACGTGACGGCCATCAATCCGATGCCTTCGGGAAATACCCTCGGAGTCCCGCCGTGCATCACACGGTCCGCCGCCGACGAGACGACCTCGACCAGCACGAGGATGAGGAAGATGAGGATGGCGACCGACGCCATCGTCTCGTATTTGCGATGGCCGTACGGATGCTCGGCGTCCGGCGGTTGCCGCGCGATCGAGATGCCGATTAGTCCCACGACGTTCGACGCCGAGTCGGTCAGCGAGTGGAAGCCGTCGG
>Ga0111538_10000052_pt1 | contig 122259 bp, 112 predicted proteins | sample SoiMethybrSBSTD1_FD_79669 | JGI IMG/M metagenome (GOLD analysis project Ga0111538, IMG submission 79669) | Bulk soil microbial communities from a Populus tree surrounding site in Tennessee, USA - Soil MetaG P. TD hybrid SBSTD1 (version 2)... | ecosystem: Environmental > Terrestrial > Soil >... | reverse complement strand
CGCCGATGGCATAGGTGGCCATAGTACAAAGGGGGACCTGGGTAGGAGGTGGAGACTACGTGACGCGGGTGCGAAAAACAAGACGTCGTGAAAGATTGGTCGGTCCGCGCGCTCCCTTTCGGCCGAGCCGGTTAGAATCGGAATTCCTGAATGACCCACTGATCGCCTTCTTTGATCAGGACGAAGGTGGCCGTCACTTTTTCACTATTGAAGGTCCGGATGTGCCCTGAAAACGTGGCGACATTCTTGTCGATCTTCCGAGAGAGAAACTCACTTGTATAGTTATTTGAGACGACCGTATTTTTATTCACGAGCTCTTGAAAGGATTCCAAAGAAAGTCGCGAACGGGTCGGACCGGACAGATAGCTATAAGCTTTTTGATAATTGTGTTGGCTGATGGCCTCGAGTTGGGCGTGGACAACCTTCGCCGGTTCGAGCGTGCGCCCCCAAAACCACCAGGCCAGGCCACAGGGGATCAAGACGAAGAGAATAAGTTTTTTCATGGCGTTCTCCCCGGCAGAGAGGGCTACCGTTACGGCGGTCGGTCGAATGTCTTCTTTAAAGGTAGGAAGAGTCGGCGATTGTGTCAAGATGGGGACAGCGTCAGGCGGTTGGTTCTTTTCAGCAGATGCTCCGTCAAGGCTTTATGAACGGCCTCATATGCGGCGGCGAATTTCTCTGAACACGCGGCCGCGTGCTCCATCTGTTTGGATCGTCCGATCGACTCTAATTCCTGACAGAGGGCCGAAAATGAAATCGCTCCCACAGCAGCGCTGCTGGATTTCAAACTATGGGCGGCATGATGTAGGCCGCTAGCATTGTCCTCGCGAATCGCCTGCTGTATGGATTGAACAATGGAAGGCGTCGTGTTCAGATAGCTGGTAAGTATCTTGGCCAAGAGATCGGGCCGGCCGGTCTGTTGCAGCGCGTCGATGTTCGCCAAAATCTTCAGGTCCAGAGGGTTGCTTTCCAACGTGGCCTCAGCTGTGTTGGTCTTATTTTTATCCCGTCCGATCGACTCGCCAAGGCGGTTCTGAGTCCGGTTCTGAATCGGCTGATCGCGTTGTGGGAGCCATTGTTCCAGGATCGTTCGCAATTGAGTTTGTGAAAAGGGTTTCGTGACATAAGCGTCCATGCCGGCGCTCAGACATTGTCCTCGATCGCCGTCCAACGCGTGGGCCGTGAGGGCTATAATGGGAATGTGTGTTCCGACATGGCCCGCTTTCCTTGTGTTGGACTCCCATCGTCTAATGGTCCGCGTGGCTTCTAGTCCATCCATTTCTGGCATCTGGCAATCCATCAACACCAGGTCGTAGGTCGTAGTCTCAACGGCGTGCACAGCTTCCCGTCCGTTCTCGACGACTTGCACACGACAGCCCAGAAATTCCAGCATGGCCCGCGCAACCTCCTGGTTGACCGGGTGATCTTCTGCCAGCAAGACGTATCCGTTCAGCGGTGATGCATCGGTTTTGCTCACCGCGTCCGTGACGAGGACCTGCGGTGCATGTGATTGCCCGATCAAGGACAGCAGGCTATTGAGCAGATGGTTTTGACGAACCGGCTTAGTCAAATAAAGCTGGATGCCGACCGCGCGGGCAGCTTCGGCATCTCCATATTGGCCAAGAGAGGTCAGCATGATGAGATGCACATCCGCCAGTACGGAATTGGTCCTGATTTTTCGCGCCAACTCCAGGCCGTCCATACCCGGCATCAGCATGTCGAGAATGGCAATATGAAAGGGCTCGTGCCGCAGCAGGGCCAGATCGAGTAGCGCCAATGCTTCGATGCCGTTCTGGGCGCTCTGATGAGACATGCCCCACTGCTCCGCGTAATGTTCCAGAATCATACGATTGGTCGCATTGTCATCCACGATGAGCACGCGGCGTCCCCGCAACGTATGTCGCGACCGATCGATGGTGTCGGCAGTCAATGTCGATTGCTTAAACTGAGCGGTGAACCAAAAGGTCGAACCCAGTCCAGGTTTACTGTCGGCCCCGACTTCGCCGTGCATCAGACCCACCAATTGTTTGACGATGGCCAAGCCGAGCCCGCTCCCGCCGTATCTCCGTGTGGTGGAGCTATCCTCCTGTGTGAAGGGTGAGAAGATGCGTCCCAGCGTCTCCGCCTTCATGCCGATGCCTGTGTCTCGCACGGCAAACCGAAGGCACAGACGATCGCTCGGCCCTGTTTCTACTTGAAGGACAACTTCTCCGCGATCCGTAAATTTCACCGCATTGCTCACCAGATTGGTAAGGATTTGACGAAGACGTCCTGGATCGCCTTTGAGATGAGTCGGCACGTCTTGTGACACGAAACAGGCCAGTTCAATGGATTTTTTCCTGGCCATTTCCGCAAAGAGCTCCATGACTTCTTCGACCGTTTCAGACACGCAGAAATCTACCTGCTCCAGCTCGAGTTTGCCGGCTTCTATTTTTGAGAAATCCAAAATATCGTTGATGATTTCCAGAAGCGAGATGGCTGATCGATGAACCGCCTCGACAAAGCGACGCTGCTTAGCCGTGAGTTCCGTATTTCTCAAAAGATCGGTCATGCCCAACACACCATTCATCGGCGTGCGGATTTCGTGGCTCATATTGGCAAGAAATTGGGATTTGACACGGCTGGACTGCATGGCCTGATCGCGGGCCACTGCGAGTTCAACGGTGCGTTCTTGAACCTTTGCCTCCAAGGATGCCGTGAGTTCCCGAAAGGCGAAAGATTGCGCCTGGATCACCTCGGTTGTCTGCGCGACAACCTGCGTCAGATGCTCAAAGTCGCCTTGATGAGGTGAAGCCTCCGGGTACGTTCCGTCAGGGAGTCGATCAGAGCTTAAGGTTTGTAGTGGTATCCGAAGCTGGGAAATGGTCTGTTCGAGGACGGCGCTAACGCGGCGAAGCGTCAGACGGATCGCGACCAGTCCGGCTAGCATCAACGCCAAGATGACCACAATCATGCGGACGGTGATTTCGCGAATCTCTTGATCAACACCGGCCAGCGAAAAGACAACCCGGACCCACGCCGTCACGGCTTCATTGTCGAGTAAAGGCTCGATAATCAGCAAGGCGGGCCCGCCGTCCATCGTCTGAATCTGCGTGATGACCTCCCTGTCGCCTGCGGTCGCTTGACGCCAGATGGGGTCATCGAGGGTGTAGCCGATGCGAGCGGTGCGCTTGGCGGCCACAATGAGGTGATCGGTGTTCACGATATCGATGTCCAGCACGTCTTGGTCTTGTAGATGGCGGGCCATTGCATCCTGGATGACCGACCGCTGGTCAAGCATGGTCGCCGCCCCGATGACGGCAAAGGTTCGGCTCAAGGCGCGGGCGCGCTCTTCCGCCGCGCGCCGAAGCATCTGTGATTGGTCCATGATCATGGCTGCCGATCCGATACCCATCACAAGCAAAATAACACTGCTGAGGCCGATGGTTAGCCGTAGCCGAACGCTTCCGATCCATGCCTTGTGGAGCCATCCGAAACACGGAATCACGCGTTCCTCATTTAATAAGACCTACGGGCTGGAGAAAAGTCCGCCATGAAGTGCAAGCATGCAAAGACAGTCTGAAAGAGGAGGCAACGATAAGACTTTATCGGCCAAGTGAGGGGTCTACTTGAACAGAAATGGAGGAGGAGGCGACAATTAGAGGTTAGGGGTATTTCGCTTCGATGGTGCTGTGCAGGCCGCCACGTGCAGTGAATTCTCCCGTCACAATGGCCCAGACCGGCTGACAGGAGGTAACGATATCTTGAAGAATTCGATTGACCGCGTTTTCATAAAAGATTCCAAGATTGCGATAGGCATGAATGTACAGCTTGAGAGACTTCAATTCGAGACACGCCTTATTTGGCATGTACCTTAGCCGGATCGTTCCGAAGTCAGCCAATCCGGTTTTTGGACAAATGGCCGTATACTCGGGGATCGTGATGGTAATTTCATAGCCTTTGTACTGGTTAGGCCAGGTCTCAATCGTCGGCAAGTCAGCCGTAGTGCCGCTCTTCGCATGCTGGGTGTTATATCCCCCGACCCTCTTCTTCGACCGGGCCTTTGCCCCGCGAGGGGTCATACCTGGGTCATCCATTCGATGTGGCCGATTTTTTCCAGTTGGAAATAGAGTGTCACCCAGGGACACATCATGTCTGGATAGACCTCGCAAAATCCACCCTTGCGGACTCCCCCGCATGGCCCATGGCTCATAAATTTAGGGCATTCGGCTTTAATCGACCCATCGGGAATCGGAGGACGAGTGTGCACCCCTCCACAGGAGTCGTCGCTGAGCTCTTCGCCGGGAATAATGACACGCAATGGCATGGTGACTACTGTATACCGTTTTCCTGTAATTGGGCAATCAGTAGAAAGAGGAAGAATTTACATAAAAATGTTGCTGCCGTACTTTGTAGCGAAGTTGGGACCAATGGCCTACCTTTCAGATAGCAGCTAGGCCTTCTTACGTTTGGCGTGGGCCTTCTGTTTGGTTGCATTGTGTCAGGACAAGTTATACGATCCATTGCGATGGTGGGATAGGCGCCTCGTTCGTTTTTCCGTTGACAATATTTAATACGGTTTGTTAGGATCATTGGCTGAAAATACTTTTAATGTGAAGCGGTTGTACGCTCAGCCCAACAAACCACACTTGAAAACTTTTCCCGCAAAACAATTAGAACGAACAGTATAAGGGAGGGTAACCCATGAGTCTCGATTATGTGAAATTTTCAAATGGATTCGAAAAGTTCATGCCGAAAGAATATCGGGACATGGTCGAGCATGGTCCATTCGGAAAGAAGACGACTGTCTCGCAAATGGGAACCTTCAAGGAAATCCTGGAAGAGCACCCCATGTGCGCCGGTTGCGCGATGACTCTCTTTATCAGATTGGCGATTATTGCCTTCCCCAACCCGGAAGACACGATTACCGTAGGCACGGCGGGCTGCGGACGGTTAGCCATCTCTCAGGCTGCCATTCCGTTCGTCTATGGCAACTATGGCGATCAAAACGGCGTGGCGAGTGGGCTCTCCCGCGGCCTCAGGCTTCGGTTTGGCGACAAACCGAAAGATGTCGTCGTGATGGTCGGTGATGGTGGCATGGCGGATATTGGATTTTCGTGCACGCTCCATTCCTGGTTCCGCAAGGAAAAGTTCACAACCATCATGTTGGACAACGAGGTGTATGGCAATACCGGGGGTCAGGAAAGCGGCATGACAAGTCGTGGCGCGGTGTTGAAAATGGCACCCCTCGGTAAAAAGTTCGAGAAGATGGACATGGTTTCCATGGCGAAGGTGGCGGGCTGCGCCTATGTTGCGACGGTCGTGCCGAACAATCCGCGACGCGTAGAAAGCGTGATCAAGAAGGCTGTGTTGATCGCAAGAGAAGTCGGTCCCACCTATATCCAAGCCTACACTTCTTGCAATATTGAGTATGCCATCCCCACCGATAAGGTGATGGAGGACGCCAAAAACGTCGAGAACGATCGATACGCGTTCACCGAATATTACACCGACGAGGCCAAGCAGTATTTGGGCGAGCGATATGGGTACAAGGAGTTTTTGCCGAAGCCGGCCGCGACTCCGGCTATTCCCAAGGCGTAAGGATTTGAAAACGTACCGAAGCGCTGGGAGAACCCTTACGTAAGGAGAAAAGCCATGGCGAAGCGTTTTAATATACGAATGGCGGGTGTGGGCGGGCAGGGTGTTGTCACGGGGTCGCACATTTTGAGTACGGCGGTGATCAATGCCGGTGGGGAAAGCACGATCGTTCCCTTCTATGGGTCTGAAAAGCGTATGGCACCTGTGGAAAGTTATGTGCGTGTGTCAGATGAGCCGATCTACGAGATTGGCGAGATCACGTTCCCGCACATCATTATTATTTTTCATCCGCAGGTGATTACCCATGGCAAGTCTTACACGATGCCCTTCTATTTCGGCTTGAAGGAAGACGGTGTGTGTCTGATCAACAATGATGGCCCAATGAAGTTGCATCGGGACCAGGCGGCTGAGCTCAAAGAGCGTCGCGCGCGGATGTATTACCTCCCGGCGACCAACCTCTCGCTTGAGGTAGCGGGTATGGACTTAGCCACGAATATGGCGTTGATGGGAGCCATCGGTTGTATTACGGGTTTGACGACAATTGATGCGCTCACCCAGGCCGTAAAAGATCGCTTTCTTGGTAAAGGTTTCGTCGTGTCCGGCGGAACCGCAGCTCTTGATAGCGTGGTAGAACGAAAGTTTAAAAAGAAGCAGGAATTGATTGATAAGAACGTGGCTGTGATTCAAGCCGGGTGGGACTTCGCGGCCAAAAATGGTTGGGATGAAATCAGTAAAGCTGCGAAGAAAGCTGAAACCGCTGCTGCGAAGGTTTAACAGTCTTACTGTTTCAGAGGGGGAGTCATGTACCTGGTAGCCGATATTAATGTCGATATTTGCGCGGCGACGAGCTGTCGCCTCTGTACACAATATTGCCCCGAAGCAAACACCATTCAATACAACGATCAAGCCGGCAAAGACAAGGGCTATAAGTACGGTTCGGCCTATGTGGCCGTCGATCGATGCAAAGGCTGCGCACAATGCGTCTGGGTTTGTGACAATATGGCCAAACATCAGGCCATTAAGATGATCATGATCGATCAGCTGCCGAAGGCTGCAATTACCGACAACATCACGTACGGTGAGAAGACGACGACCGCCGTTCTTGCCAGTCCGATGGTTGGATAAAGGGGCATACGAGTGGAAACAACGAAGCAGAAACCTGAACGGATTATCACCCCAGGCCCAGCGGGTTTCCACCCCCCGTCAGCGGCACAATTAGGCGTCATGCTGCCCGACCCCGGCCAGGGACTCATGTATGGTCTCTTAGAGCCGCACGAGGAAAACGTTATCGAAGAGATGGCACGGGTGATGTTGACAAGTCCGAACGCCACGCTCTTTCCTGGGCCTATGGTCTTATGGGCGTGGAATGACCATGCTGTCGAAAAAGCCAAAGCTCTTCTCGAGATCGCGGCACAGATTCCAAACGTTATGATCATTCCCATGCCGGATTACCGGCCGAAGTATCCCAAGATCGACCCCGAGGAAGTGATTAACCCCAACCATCCGAATCTCACCATCTGGGGCAACAAAATCGAGGCCTGTATTTTTATCGGTGTCCATTGCCACTATGCGAATCTCACGCTGAAGATGATTCGAGCGGGGACGAATTGTTGCACGATGGCAATTTGTGCCGAGCAAGGCCATGAAGATGCCATGCTCACAATTCGAGATTCAGACACCGCTAAGCTCAAGTTAGTCGCAAAGGTCTTCAAGCGAGTTCGTGAACAGATGGGGCTGAAGCTGCCTGACAATGGCGAAAATGTTCGGTTCACCGGTACGCAGTCCAAGGTGTACGGTGGAAAGACCCATACGAATCCGTTGGACTTTATGCCGAATTCGACAGGCGTTGCCGGCGCGGCGGCCTTCGGTCACAATGCAGAACAGATGAAGCGCGAAGCCTAGAGCTACGCCACCGATCAGCAAAGGGGTGGAATTATGAGCGAATCCTTGGAAGCCGAAGTCAAAACTAACCCGCAAGGTGATCCGATCACGAGCGTCGCTGCCCCGAAAGTTGAGGCCAAGAAAGATCCTCACGCGGAAGCGAAGAAGCAGACTGTCGTCAGTCCTGAATATCTCTTCTTGGAAGCCCCAAGGAAAAGAGAGTTTATTACCGGTAGTGAGGCCGCGAAAGAGGCCGTACGCCGCTCGAACGTCGACTTCGCAGTCGCCTATCCAATCACACCGCAGAGTGAGACCATGCAGCTCATCGGTGTGCTGTATGGCGAAGGTTATGTGAAGGAGTACTACCGAGGTGAAGAAGAATACGGTGTGATGTCCTCGATCGCAGGAGCTTCCCGCGCCGGAGTTCGATGCTACACGGCAACCGCTGGCCCGGGAACGTTGCGAGGAATCGAGCCAATTGCATCGTGGCCAGGCCATCGATTACCTGCCGTCTGTATGTTTACCTGTCGAGTGGTGAATGCGCCGCTCGCGATTCAGCCTGACAATATCGAGATTTCCTATCTGCTGAATTGCGGCATGATCGTCTTTCATGCCGAGAACCAGCAGGATATGTACGATTTCACGATGAAGGCGTTCATCATCAGTGAGAAGAATGATGTCACCCTTCCCGTTGGCGTCTGTTGTGATGGGTTCTTTGTTACCCATGCTCGTGGCTACGTCCATATGCAGGACCGCAGTATGAAGCTGCCTCCGCGTGAAGCATGGCGTGGAGCCGTCCCCGTGCTGGATGCTGAAAATCCTCCGGCCAGATTGTCTCGCGACGCGCCGGTCCAAAAGTCCAACTTCATGGCATATAACATTCACGCTGTGTGGCAGCAGGAAGTGTGGGCCGCCGTGGAACGCTCACGGAAGTACATCAATCAATATATGGGCGGATTGTTGTCGGCTGAGAATATGGAGAACGCCGACGCCGTGATTATTGCTTCAGGCAGCGCCGCCGCTCAGTCACGTGAAGCCGCACGGCTTTGCGCCGACAAGGGAATTAAGGTTGGTTTAATCAAGGTCCGGTCGCTTCGACCGTTCCCCACCGATGAGCTTCGGAAACTCTGCAAGGATGCGAAATTGATTGTCATCCCAGAGTTCAACTACGTGGGATGGTTGGCGCGAGAAGTGGCGACCGCCATCTATGGACATTCCAAAGCGAAGATCATCGCGGGACCGCATGTGTATGGCGGTCAATCCATGCCGGTTGAACTGATTCTCGATGAAGTAGAGTCAGGATTGACTGGAAAGAAATCTACAAATGTGCCGCTCTCCGCTATTATGGGAGCCGATGTGAATCAGGCCGACGTAACTCACTTTATGCAGAATATTTGACCGTTGGCCCAGGGGTCTAGCACAAGAGCCCGTCCGGAATTCCGGACGGGCTCTTTGTTTTTCCACCCAAAAAAGGGATCTCGAAGAGGATTAGCCCTGAAGGTCTTCCTGGATCAACTCTTCGCTATCCGGCATGCCGTAAGCGACAAACTTTGCGTATGAGAGATAAATCGAGCTACTATCACGCATCGCTTTTGCCCCCTGCGTCATACGTTCAAGCTTGGACGCATCCGAGGCCTCGGAAGAGCGCAGCGCTAGCACCTGCGCTTCCAAGACATCATTGTAGTGCCGCATCGCGCGTTCCACTTCAAGAAAGGCTTGCATAATAGGGTCAGTCATTGCGTATCACCTCGTATTGCGTCACCATACACCACCCTCTTTCTGAGGGTCAACACAATGCTGACTGAGCACGTGCTTTCATCAGCCTTTCTGCAGCTACTCGCAGAGCGGATTGGCTGGAAAAATCTAAACGAGGGTGATCCCGGGTGCTTCGAGGACATGTGCCATGGCGTGACCGATCTCTCGCGGCTCTTTACACGGGATCGGCATGAGCTTGAGCGGCCCTATCTGGCTGACGAGCGTCTGCGGTTTGCGTACCTCACGTATTTTCTTCCCGTCAATGCGGCCAAAGTTCAGACGTTATTAGGGGAACTTCCCGAAACCGAGGAAGGGTTCCAACCCCTTCAAACGGATGCGCCCGTTCGTGTCCTCGATGTAGGCAGCGGACCCGGCACCGCCTCCCTTGCCGTTCTAGATTGGATCCAGAGAGCCTCCAGCCGGCACCGCCGGATTGAGGTGACTGCAGTAGATAGCGTGCGAGCTGCGCTTGATGAAGCGCAGCATCTATGGAATGGGTACTGTCGGGACAGTGTTCCTGACCATGCACGGCTTCATTGCATTCATGCCAATCTGGAACGAAATGCGTGGATAAAGTGCATCGATGGCTCAAATCCCTATCATGTCATCATCATTGCTAATACGCTCAATGAGCTGTATCGCACCTCTCTCAATCCCGTTCAGCGACAGGTCGAGCTGATACAGAATCTGCTTGAGCGGCTCGATTACAATGGGGCGCTCATCATCCTTGAGCCGGCTTTGCGACAAACGACGCGCAATCTTCATCATGTCCGAGATCACCTGCTTGCCCTGCGGGCCTGTACCGTGTACAGCCCTTGTTTGCATGAACACTCGTGCCCCGCGCTGGTCAAACAGGATGACTGGTGTCATGAGGAACGTCCGTGGGTTCCTCCATCTTGGATTTCCGCGATCGATAAGAAGGTAGGTTTCATTAAGGATGCGTTGAAGTTCTCTTATGCGATTTTTCGAAAAGACGGCGCTCGCATTGTAACGCGAAGCCCGGATGTCTTTCGACTCGTGAGTGAGCTCCGACTGTTGAAGGGAGATGTGCGCGCCTGGTTATGCAATGAAACGGGGAGAGCAGAGGTGGGGCGATTAGATCGAGACAAAGCGGAGAGTAATGCGTCGTTGGACGAGTGGCATCGAGGAGCCATCGTACACATCAGTGAACTCGAAAAAACGAGTTCCGGAAATATTGGGCGGGTGAAGTCAACAACTACTGTGCGGATGGTACGGCCGGTTTAGGGTTAATCGGCTTCGGGCTCAGCGCTGCCGTGCTTGTGCGTGACTTTATCTTCGTCGAACAACTCCGCCATCTCTTCCGCAATCATATCCCGATCATTGGGAACTGAAACCAAAGGAATTTCCTTCCGGGCCTTTGGTTCGTGATGCACCTGCTCAGATTGATCACTGCCTTTAGAAGGGTCGGATTGTCGGGGAGTGGAGTCAGCCATGGGGATAGTATACACCAAATGCTGTCTGCAAAGGCTATTCAAATGATTCGAGTGAAGATTTCTCCGGAAACGCATGTCCGCACACCTTACAGGTCACAAAATAAAAGGCCTCACGGACCGACAGGACAATCCGGAAATCAAGCGTCACTCCCTGTTTTTCGCATGTGGGGCAGGGAATGGTCTTCAAGTGGTAGGGAATATCCGGTTGCGTCCGCTCGTAAAATTCCATATCGGTATGGACCGGGAAGGAGTAGCGGCATTTCATGCACCCGGCCTTCCATTCGCCATCGGGTTGCATACTGCGCCGGTCAATCGAGAATGAATTGGCTTTGCAGATTGGACACCGGATCGTGCTGAGGCGAGATTCGACCTGTTCCGGCGTCATTCGCACCATTTCTCTCATCCTTTCAAGCAAGCCCAGTATAGAATCCGTATGCAGTGTAGCGGCAGTATAACGATGGGTACGCTCGCTCCGCAAGGTCGCTGCTGTCCACCCGCTTATCTTGCACCTTCAATTGCCGTATACTGAGTCGGCCGATTTTTATGACCCCAGGGAGAAGCGACTCTATTGAGTTGAACAGTCATTCAGCTTAGGCAAGCCAATACGACTGTTAGGCGCCCCTTTTCACGATGGACCTATGGCGTTGCATCTAATCAGACCGCTTTGTGATGTAGTCAACTCACCGTCGTCTTGCGGTGCCCTCTTGTCAACACTGCAGAGCGATATTCAGTCCTGCCGACTCTGCGACTCTATGAGCCCGTGGCGGCAGTTCGCAACCGATGCCTATGGGACTGCCGGCACCGGATACCTGTTAGTCGGAGAGGCGCCCGGGTACAAAAGCTGGGAGAAGCGGCGGCGGTTTACCGGTCCGGCGGGAATGTTGATCCGGCGCGCGTTGTGGCAGCTTGCCCATCCACGCTATCGAGCTCTTGAGGATCTATTCTACATCACCGATGCGGTCAAGTGCCATCCAACTTCTGGCCCGTGCTCGACATCGAATCGCCCTCCACGGCGACCTGAGATACACTCCTGTGTCACCCATCTCAGGCGAGAGATTCAGCTCCTGCATCCATCAATAATTGTGACTTTTGGCAAAATAGCCGCTGCGACCGTCGCGACGATCGCCCCATCGTTCAAGATAATCGCCTTTCCCCATCCATCTCCACGGAATCAGCTGACGATCATAAAGCACTACCCGTCGCTGAAGGCCTTTGAAGAGGCTCTCTCTCAGACATTTTGTGAGTTGATTGCCCAACTGGAGCAGCCGTCCTGCCATGCCTGAGTTGCCTGAGGCTGAGGTCGTCGCCCGTCAATTGCGGGGGCGGGTGCTTGGCGCCACGCTGAAAGACAGTTGGATCGGCCGTCCCGATATCGTACGTCAAGGGCTGGAGACCCTTGACTGGTATCGTGGGACTCGTATGACCGCAGTGGACCGTCGGGGCAAAAGTGTTGTGTTGACCTTTACGCGGGAGGAGGAAAGTCGATTTCTCATCGCCGAATTGGGAATGACGGGCTTGCTTCTCTTTCACCCCCCTTCGCGGTTCCACAAGCATACGCATGTCGTCCTGTCTCTCGATGGGGGGCAAGAATCCGAAGTCCATTATTGGAATCCCCGCCGGTTTGGCCGTATCTATTTGGTGGATCAAAAGGGATTAGACAGATTCGTCGAGAAGCGTTTTGGATGCGATCCTTTATCGGTCTCGTGGGAGGACTTTCTGCGTGTTATAAAAGGACGGCGCGGTCGACTCAAGGCCCTGCTCATGCATCAACAGAGTATTGCGGGAATCGGAAATATCTATGCAAATGAAATTCTGTTTCGCGCCAAGCTGCATCCATATCGGATCGCGGCCGGTTTGCGAGCACCGGCCATCAGACGACTTTACGACGTAATGCGAGAGGTCCTCGCAGAAGCCATCGAGCATGGTGGCTCCAGCGTGCGTGACTTTTTAGCGCCTGACGGCACTGAAGGTCAGTACCGATATTTGCATCTGGTGTATAACAAAACCGACAGCCCGTGCCCGAACGGCTGTGGCCACACAATTCGCCGATTGAAAGGCGAGCGCAGCTCATTTTACTGTGTCGCCTGTCAGCGGAAATAATAAATAGATGTGCGTCCGGAGAAGAGATCAACCAATTCGGTTTGGGTTCCGATGGGCAGGCGTCAAACGGTCAGGTAAATTAATCCGGTAACATTTTGTCCTTGACGGGCTCCCGCATACTTTTCTACACTCGTTCCTCTTGCTTTAAATTCGATGAGTTAGACTACTTGTCACTGTTAAGCCAGGGATGTCTAGGACTTCTGGTCGCCTCGTTTAGTCCCTTTGGGGCATTGAGTCCTCTATGAAAATCCGCTAGGTTAGCAATTCTTTTCGGCCACGATTCTCACCGTAAGGAGCAGTTCACATGGCAAAGGTACTTGAAGGTCCCGGGATGGGGCTGATGAAAAAGTGGGGGATTGTTGTCCCCAACTATGTCGTTGTCACGTCGGTAGATGAACTGAACAAGTTGGGTGAGGTGAACGACTGGCTGAAGAAAGCGAAGTTGGTAGTGAAGGCGCATGAGGCGCTTGGGTCTCGTTTCAAGCTTGGGTTGGTAAAAGTGGGATTGGACCTGAATGGAGCGATTGCCGCCGCCAAGGAGATGTTAGGACGACAGGTTGGCAGCATCACGGTCACGCAGGTGATTGTGTCAGAGATGATTGCGCACAAAGAAGAATATTACGTCTCGGTGAAGTCCACTCGGGAAGGGGCGGATGTGCTCATCGCCAATTGCGGGGGGATCGAAGTCGAGTCAAATTGGGATCGCGTGAAAAACTTGCCGGTCGAGGTTGGAGGAAAACCGACGAGTGACGCGCTGGAGAAATTGGCCAAAGACGCAGGGTTTTCAGGCGGACTCATTAAGAAGATCGCTGACTTTGCCGGAAAGATGTTCGCGTGTTTTGATGGCGAAGACGCGCAGTATCTCGAAGTCAATCCTGTCGTGGCGCGCGAGAGCGATGGGGAGTTGGTGGCGCTCGATGCCGTGACCTTGTTGGACGCCGACTCTAAATTTCGCCATCCCGATTGGAACTTTCAATTTGCCGCTGAATTCGGCCGCGCGTATTCCAAGAATGAGATGGAAGTCATGGGAGTCGACTCCAAGATAAAAGGCTCGGTCAAATTTATCGAGATCCCGGGCGGCGATACCGCGATGCTCCCGGCCGGTGGCGGAGCCAGCGTCTATTATTCGGATGCGGTTGTCGCTCGTGGTGGCAAGTTGGCCAATTATGCTGAATATTCCGGCGATCCGCCGGACTGGGCCGTGGAAGTCTTGACGGATAAGGTCTGTTCTCTGCCGGGAATTAAGAACGTCATTGTCGGGGGCGCAATTGCGAACTTCACCGACGTGAAAAAGACCTTCGGCGGCATCATCAATGGTTTCAGAAAAGCCAAAAGTGAAGGGAAGTTAAAAGGCGTGAAAATTTGGGTGCGCCGGGGCGGCCCTCGCGAAAAAGAGGGACTCGATGCGATGCGTGCGCTTCGCGACGAAGGGTTTGATATCCACGTTTTCGATCGCCATACCCCACTCACCGATATTGTCGATAAGGCGCTTCAGAAGTAATAGCTGTTAGCAATATATGAGACGAGCGCGATCAAAACGGCCATCCAACAAAGCTGCCGGTAGTTTGGTGACTGAGGCATGCCCTCTGGGGTACGTCGCAAGGAAGCGAGGGACCGAGAACGTAGTTGGGGGCGTTTTTATCGCGTGAACCAGGAGAGATCCCGATGAGTATTCTTGCCAACAAAGACACGCACGTGGTGATTCAGGGTGGAGCGGCGGGCCTGAACGCCGCTCGACGCATGGCCGAGTTTTGTTACATGATCAAGCGGCCCTTGAATGTGGTGGCGTTCGTCTATCCGCCCGATGCGGGAAAGACCAATGAAGTACCCTATGGGTCCGGTCTCATGACCATCCCGGTCTACAAAAGCGTAGGCGAAGCGACGGCACATCATCCGCAGATCAACACCAGCCTCGTCTACATTGGGGCGGATCGAGCGTGTGCGGCGGGAATGGAAGCGCTCAACGATTCAAAGATCCAACTTGTTTCGATGATTACCGAAGGCGTGCCTGAAAAAGATGCCAAACTCTTGGCGCGGCATGCCGTGAAGCTGAGCAAGACATTCAACGGGCCCTCTTCCATCGGCATTATTTCCGCGGGCGCATGCCGGCTCGGCGTCATCGGAGGTGCCTTCGATAATCTCGTGTCCTGCAAGCTCTATCGAGAAGGTTCCTTTGGGGTCATTACGAAGTCGGGCGGACTATCGAATGAAATTATCTGGATCTGTTCTCAATTCGCAGACGGCGTCACGACAGCGATCGGGATCGGCGGCGATGCGTTTCCTGGGACTGATTACGTGAGTTATCTCGAAAAATTTGAACAGGACCCCCAGACCAAAGCGGTGGTCATCGTCGGCGAGATGGGCGGGGATTTAGAAGAACGTGCCGCCGAGTGGTATGGCGCTAAGAAGCGGCGAATTAAATTGCTGGCAGTCGTATCCGGGTTCTGCCAGGAAAGCTTGCCCAAAGGTATGAAGTTTGGTCATGCCGGCGCGAAAGAAGGACTGAAAGGGGAAGGCTCTGCGAGATCGAAGTCCGACGCATTTAAAAAAGCCGGTGCGATTGTGCCCGATACCTTCGGAGCGCTCGGTCCCGCCATCAAGACGACCTATGAAGAGTTCGTGAAAAGCGGCCAGGTCCTGCCGATTCCGGACCTCAGTCCCGCCGATATGCCAAAGTTGCCCAAGAGTGTCGAGGAGGCGCGGAAGGCCGGTGAAGTGACGGTGGCGCCGTTGATCCGCACGACGATCAGCGACGATCGAGGTGACGAGCCGTTGTACGATGGCTATCCGGCCTCCGAGCTGATCAATAAGGGGTATGAAATTCCTCATGTGATCGGTCTCCTCTGGGACAAGCGCCTCATTTCGAAGCAAGAGGCGGAAATCATCAAGCGCATTATGATGCTCTCGGCCGACCACGGTCCCTGTGTGAGCGGAGCGCTCGGCACCATCATTGCGGCGTGTGCAGGGATTGGCCTGTCGCAATCCGTGGCGGCCGGCTTAATCATGATCGGACCGCGGTTCGGTGGAGCCGTGACGGATGCAGGGCGATGGTTCAAGCATGCCATCGATAACAAGATGACCGTAGATGACTTCTTGGGATATATGAAGAAGAATGTTGGCCCTGTGCCGGGCATCGGTCATCGCGTGAAGAGCTTGCGGAATCCCGACAAGCGCGTGAAAGAATTGGTCGGCTATGTGAAGAGTCTCGGAATCAAGACGCCGCACCTGGATTTTGCGCTCGAAGTGGAAAAGATCACATCCGTCAAGAAAGAAAATCTCATTTTGAACGTGGACGGCACGATGGCCGCGGTGCTGGTCGACTTAGGATTTCCCGTCGAGAGCCTCAACGGCTTTTTCATTCTGTCCCGTACGATCGGCTTGATTGGCCACTGGGTCGATCAAAAGCGGCAAGAAAGCCGACTGATTCGGCTCTTCGACTATCTCGTGAATTATGCGGCGCCGAAGCGCCGGGAAGTGCCGCCGTTGAAATAGCCAACAGGGTACGGTACCCTACTCACCCCCAACGAATGAATGCAGGGATAAGATTATGTCGCTTGAACTGGTGAAAAAATTATATTCGTCGATGCCTGAGAAGTTGGCGAAGGCCAGGAAGAAGTTTGGCCGGGCTCTAACCCTCACCGAGAAGATTCTCGTATCGCATGCGGATAATTGGGACACGCAAGTCTGGGAGCGGGGCAAGGCCATGCTGGCGTTACGCCCGGATCGCGTCGCCATGCAGGACGCGACGGCTCAGATGGCGATCTTGCAATTTATGCAGGCGAACAAAAGCAAAGTGGCGGTGCCTAGCACAATCCACTGTGACCATTTGATTCGTGCCGAAGTGGGCTCGCAAAAAGATTTACTGCGGGCGATGGACGAGAACAAGGAAGTCTATAATTTCCTCGCGTCGGCGGCGAAGAAATACGGCATCGGTTTTTGGAAACCAGGCGCCGGCATTATCCACCAAGTTGTTCTTGAAAATTATGCCTTTCCGGGCGGACTGATTATCGGCACCGATTCACATACGCCGAACGGTGGCGGCATGGGCATGTTGGCTATCGGCGTCGGCGGAGCGGATGCCGGTGAAGTCATGGCCGGCCTGCCTTGGGAAGTCCTGCATCCGAAATTGATCGGTGTGCGGTTGACTGGCAAGCTCAATGGCTGGGCCTCTCCGAAGGACGTGATTCTCTACATATGCGGCCTCCTCACTGTGAAGGGCGGAACCAATAAGATCGTCGAATATTTCGGCCCAGGCGCGGAAACGATCAGCGCGACGGGCAAAGGGACGATCACCAATATGGGTGCCGAGTTGGGCGCGACGACCTCCATTTTCCCGTTTGATCAAAAGATGGTGGCGTACATGGAGCTCATGGAGCGCGCCGACGTGGCAGCGCTTGCGGAATCCAACCGTGAGTTACTGGTTGCCGACCCGGAAGTGTTGCAGGCGCCTGAAAAGTATTACGATCAAATCGTAGAAATCGATCTGTCCACACTCGAACCGCATGTAGTGGGACCGCACACGCCCGATTTGGCGCGACCGATTTCAAAGATGGCGGCGGAAGCCAAAGAAAAGGGCTATGCCGTCGAACTCAAAGCTGCGCTGATCGGAAGCTGCACGAATTCCTCCTATGAAGATATCAGTCGTGCGGCCCACGTCGCCCAACAAGGCCTGAAGGCAGGATTGAAGGCGAAGACGGCATTCCTGGTGACCCCAGGTTCCGAGCGTATTTTTCACACCATGAAGCGGGACGGCTTTATGGATACGTTCGAACAGATGGGTGCGACGGTATTAGCCAATGCGTGCGGGCCGTGTATCGGTCAATGGAAACGCGCTGATGGCGTCAAAGGTAAATCGGATTCCATCGTGAGTTCATTTAATCGAAACTTCCCAGGCCGGAACGACGGTATCAATGAAACGCTCTCCTTTTTGGCCAGTCCGGAGGTCGTGACTGCGTATGCCTTTTCGGGAGATCTGGGGTTCGATCCGGTGAAAGGCTCGCTCAAGACGGCGGACGGAAAAGAGCTGCGCTTTCAACCGCCGCAGGGAGAGGAATTGCCGGCGAAGGGATTCGCCAAGGGTGAGGAAGGGTTTGTCGCTCCTGCTGAAAATGGCGAAGGATTGACCGTCGATGTACCGCCGACCAGCGAACGATTGCAACTGTTGCAACCGTTCCCGAAATGGAATGGACAGGACTTTACCAAGCTCCCCCTGCTTATCAAGACCAAGGGAAAAACCACCACGGATCACATTTCGCCAGCAGGACCGTGGCTTAAGTATAGAGGGCACCTCGACAAGATCAGCGACAATATGTTTTTAGGGGCCAACAACGCCTTCTTCCCAGAGCTGGGCAAGGGGACCGATGTCTTGACGGGGGAGTCCGGTCTCACCATGGCTCAAATCGCCCGCCGGTACAAGGAAAAGGGAATCGGCTCCATTGTGGTAGGCGATGAAAATTACGGCGAAGGAAGCAGCCGCGAACATGCGGCCATGTCTCCTCGGTATTTAAATGTCCTTGCCGTCTTGACCCGTAGTTTTGCCCGCATTCACGAAACGAATCTCAAGAAGCAGGGCATCCTCGCGCTTACCTTTGCCGATCCGAAAGATTACGAGAAGATCGATCAGAATGACCGCATTAGCGTGATCGGATTGAAGGACTTGGCGCCTGCCAAGCCGGTGCAGGTCATTATTCACAAAGCCAACGGACCGGAAGTCACGATCCAGGCCAATCACAGTATGACTGCGCAGCAGCTTGCATGGTTTAAGTCGGGATCTGCGTTGAACGCGTTGAACTAAAGATTAGATTGTAGAAGAGGGAAAATCATGACGACAAAAGCCTCAAAAATTATCTATACGAAAACTGATGAAGCACCGGCCCTGGCGACGTATTCTTTCCTCCCGATCGTCAAAGCATTTACCAAAGCGGCGGGCGTGGCGGTCGAGTTACGGGATATCTCTCTAGCGGGACGCATTCTTGCCGTGTTTCCAGACCATCTGACGGCGCAACAAAAACAATCGGATGATCTGGCCGAATTGGGTGAGCTTGCCAAGACGCCGGAAGCCAATATCATCAAGCTGCCGAACATCAGTGCTTCCATCCCGCAAATTAAAGAGGCCATCAAAGAACTGCAAAGTCAGGGGTACAAGGTCCCCGATTATCCTGAGAATCCTAAAACCGACGCCGAGAAGGACATCAAGGCCCGGTACGACAAAGTCAAAGGGAGCGCCGTCAACCCGGTCTTACGTGAAGGCAATTCGGATCGCCGGGCCCCGCTCTCGGTCAAGCAACATTCCAGACAACATCCGCACAAAATGGGAGCCTGGGCGGCTGACTCCAAGACGCACGTCGCTCATATGAAGGGCGGGGACTTCTATTCCAACGAAAAATCCCTCACCCTTACGGAAGCCACTGAAGCACGCATCGAGTTCGTCGGCCAAGACGGCAAGGCCACGCCGCTCAAACCCAAGGTTTCGCTTCAGGCCGGCGAAGTGATCGACGCGACCTTCATGAGTCGCCGCGCCTTGCGCACATTCCTCGAAGAACAGATTGAGGACGCCCAAAAGCAGGGCGTTCTGTTCTCGCTTCACATGAAGGCCACCATGATGAAGGTCTCGGATCCCAAGATCTTCGGCCATGCGGTTTCGGTATTTTTTAAGGATGTATTCGACAAACATGGGGCCGTGCTCCAAAAACTGGGCGTCGATGTCGACAACGGTCTGGGTGATCTTTATGCGAAGATCAAGACATTGCCGGACGATCAACGTGCAGCTATTGAAGCGGACATTCAGGCGGTGTACAAGAAGCGGCCTCCCCTGGCGATGGTGAACTCCGATAAAGGCATCACCAACTTGCATGTCCCGAGCGACATTATTATCGACGCGTCCATGCCTCCGGTCATTCGCGATTCAGGCAAAATGTGGAATCCTGAGGGTAAACTCCAAGACACCAAAGCGGTCATTCCCGATGCGAGTTACGCCCCGGTGTATCAAGAGGTCATCGAGTTCTGTAAGAAGCATGGCGCCTTTAATCCGAAGACCATGGGAAGTATTCCCAATGTGGGTCTCATGGCGCAGGCTGCGGAGGAATACGGATCGCATGATAAGACGTTCAAAGCTCCCGGAAACGGCACCATCCGTGTAGTTACCCCATCAGGAAAGGTGTTGCTGGAACACAAAGTGGAAGAAGGCGACATCTGGCGGATGTGCCAGGTCAAGGATGCGCCGATACAGGACTGGGTCAAGTTGGCCGTCAATCGCGCCAAGGCTACGGGAGCGCCGGCGATCTTCTGGTTAAACAAAAACCGGGCGCATGACTCGGAGCTGATCAAGAAAGTCGAACGCTATCTGAAGAATCATGACACGAAGGGCCTCGATATTCGGATCATGTCTCCGGCGGAGGCGACGCGCTTCTCGCTGGAACGGATGAAAGAGGGAAAAGATACCATTTCCGTCACAGGGAACGTGTTGCGGGACTACCTTACCGATCTGTTCCCAATTCTTGAAATTGGGACCAGCGCAAAAATGCTCTCGATTGTCCCTTTGTTGAACGGCGGGGGTCTCTTTGAAACCGGCGCGGGCGGCTCGGCGCCCAAACATGTTCAACAGTTTCAGCAAGAAGGATACTTGAGATGGGATTCGCTCGGTGAATTCCTCGCGCTGGTGCCCTCCTTAGAGCATCTAAGTCAGGCATCCAACAATTCCTCCGCGAAGATCCTAGCCGATACGCTCGACCGGGCTACCGCGAAATTCCTAGAAGGCAACAAATCGCCGGCCCGTAAGGTAGGCGAGATCGATAATCGCGGAAGCCATTTTTATCTCGCCCTGTATTGGGCGCAAGCATTGGCCGAACAGACACAAGATAAGAACCTCCAAGCGCGTTTTGCCAAGATCGCGAAAGAGCTTGAGCAGAACGAGGCCAAAATCACGGCCGAGTTGCTCGGCGCCCAAGGAAAACCGGTTGACATGGGCGGGTATTATCATCCCAATGACGAGAAGACGACAAAAGCCATGCGTCCAAGCCAAACCTTCAATGCCATCGTCGATGCGATTGCGTAGGACAGTCCATTTCCTTGAATGATGCCCGGTCAAGTCACGTAGGCGGTAGGCAGCTGGTGAGTTGAAAGCACAGACAACGGTCGAAGGCGTGAACCGATGACGGTTTATAACCTGGAGGCACAGATTATTACGGGCCGATAGGAGATTTGAGACCGCCTGCCGTAAGCGGTCTTGTCTATCATGGGATCAGAAACGTTCGATACCCAAAACGTCATCGATCAGGAAGAAATCCTCCGGCCTAAGATGGTCACGGTGGAGATCGCCGGCAAGACATTTCAAGTGCCGGAAGGCATCACCGTTATCAAGGCCTTGTGGTACACGGGTCAGGACGTGGTGCGAGGCGTCGGCTGTCTCGGAGGGTTTTGCGGCGCCTGCGCGACCTATTACAGAACGAAGGACGACCCCAAGGTCAAGACTTGCCTGGCGTGTCAAACGGCCGTTCAGGACGGCATGTCATTCTCGATGGTGCCGCCCTTTCCAGCGCGCAAGGCTATCTATGACGTCTCCAAACTTCAGGACCCCAAACAAGACCTTTTTACCCTCTATCCGGAAGCGCCGCTCTGTCGAAATTGCAATGCCTGCACCGAAGCGTGTCCGCAAGGCATCGATGTACGAGAAGGGGTATGGCGCGCCGTGTTCGGCGACTTTAAAGCCGTCTCCGAAATGTTCATGGACTGCGTCATGTGCGGCCTGTGCACGCCGGTGTGCATCGCCGACATCGCGCCGAATCTGGTTGCGCTATATGCCAGCCGTGCGCAGGGGGCACATTTTACCGATCGTCCGGAACGACTTACACATCGCATCCAAGAAATTGAAGAGGGCCGCTATGACGCCGAGTGGGACCGCGTGCTCTCGATGAACGAGCAAGAATTAAAAGACCTCTGCGCCGAATTGAAGTAGCCGCCGATCGCTTGCTCCATGGACATTCACGAACTTCAAAAAATCGTTCACAAGACCCGCGACGTTCGCCGTACGCAGACGCTTCCGAAGTATTCGCCCGCCGAACGCGATACGCTGATTAAGAAATATCATCCCGACCATCGTGAAAGCGCCTATCGCCCCATCAAGTTTGGGCCGAATGCGGGCGATCGGACCGTCCGCGAGCTGGCTGCTCTGTTGGAAGGGGAAAGCCCCGTTCCCGCCGATCTCGACTTGACCCCTGACTATACGACCGATGTCCTCGTCGTCGGAGGCGGTGGGGCAGGCTGTGCGGCTGCCCTCCACGCTCATGCGAACGGCGCCAAGGTCACCCTAGCGACGAAGCTACGGCTCGGTGACTCAAATACGGTCATGGCACAAGGCGGTATCCAGGTAGCGGTGACCTCCGATGATTCACCCGTCCAGCATTTTTTGGACACGCTCAAGGGCGGTCACATGAAAAACGACCACGAGCTGTTGAAGGTGATGGTGGAGGATGGCCCCTCGATCGCCAAGTGGCTCTTGGATCTTGGCGTCCTGTTCGACAGAGATGCCGATGGAAATCTGCATGTCAAAAAAGGCGGCGGCAGTTCCAAGCCGAGACTCCTGACCTGTTCCGACTATACCGGACTGGAGATCATGCGGGTCCTGAAGGATGAAGTTCTGAACCAAAAAATTCCACTGTTGGAATTCAGCGCGGTCGTCGAACTGTTGAGCGACGGCAATGGCACCTGCACCGGCGCCGTCTTACGCGATCTAGATAACAAACGACTCCTCGTAGTGGCTGCCAAGAGCGTGATTCTCGCCACGGGAGGGATTGGGCGGTTACACATTCAAGGATTTCCAACCAGCAATCACTATGGCGCGACTGGGGATGGCTTGGCGTTGGCTTATCGTTTGGGGGCCAAACTGCTGCAGATTGATACGTTCCAATACCATCCTTCCGGTGCGGTCTTTCCGGAGCAATTGATCGGGGCGCTCGTCACGGAAGGCATTCGCTCGGAGGGCGGTCATCTCGTCAATGCTAAAGGTGAACGGTTCGTCAATGAACTGGATACGCGCGATGTTGTGTCGTCGTCCATCATCCGGGAATGCGAAGAGGGCCGCGGCATCCGCACCATGTCGGGACGCGTCGGCGTCTGGCTCGATACGCCGTTGTTAGACGTTGAGCATGGGCCCGGAACCGTGGCCAAACATTTTCCGGCCATGGTAAAGCAATACGAACGATTTGGCTTAGACATTTCAAAAGATCCCGTGCTGATCTATCCTACGCTCCATTATCAAAATGGAGGAGTTCAGATCGATGTGCACGGCGAAGCCAATGTGCGCAACCTCTTTGTCGCCGGCGAAGCCTCCGGAGGATTGCATGGACGCAATCGCTTGATGGGTAATTCTCTCCTCGACTTAATGGTCTTCGGTAAGCAAACCGGTACGACGGCGGCCATCCGCACCGCAAAAATGCCACAGGGAAAATTGACGCTCGATCACCTTGCGCGTTTTCGTGCGGAAGCCAAAAAGCACGGCGTTGCGAGCGCCGTGATGTCGCCGATGGTACTGCCGGCCTACGCCAAAAAAGAATAGCAGGATGCTGAAAACGGTGCCCCATTTCGTTCTCGGTCATGCAGTCGCCTCACCGTAGCTTCACGGTACGCCTCGGTGTCCAAACTCCGTGCGGCCTCGCGCGGGAAGGGGCGCGTCTTGGCGCGCCTGGGGTGGGTGGGTGTTATAGTCACCGTTTTGAGCATCCTGTCGGCTGTATCGCGCTCCGTCTAATTCTTCCGATAAGAGGACTCGCTAATGAACATTCATGAGTTTCAGGCCAAGCAGTTGTTTGGACAATTCGGAATTCCTGTGCCGAAAGGAAAAGAGATTAAGACGCCACTGGCGGCTGAAAAGTGGGCTGCCGCTCTGAATTCGCCCGTTTTTGTCGTCAAGGCGCAGATTCATGCCGGGGGTCGCGGGAAGGCGGGCGGGGTGAAGCTGACAAAGAATGCTGCGGAAGTGCCGGTGCTCGCGAAAGAGATTCTCGGCAAAACGCTCGTCACTCATCAGACCGGTCCGAAGGGACGTAAGGTGCGCCGCTTATTGATCGAAGAAGGCGCCGGCATTGCCAAGGAATTGTATCTGAGCCTACTGGTCGATCGAGATTTGGGCTGGCCGGTCTTTATCGCCAGCACGGAAGGCGGGATGGAAATTGAGGAGGTGGCGGCCCACACCCCGGAGAAAATTGTGAAGGAGCCAATCGATCCGGCCGTTGGTTTTCAGGGCTACAATGGCCGTAATCTGGCGTTTGGAATTGGACTTCAGAATTTGGAGCCCGCAGTCCTGAATCCCTTTGTCGCCATGCTGGGCAATCTGTATCGGCTCTTTATGGAAAAGAATGCCTCGCTCGTCGAGATCAATCCACTGGTGATTACCACCGATAAACGGCTCATTGCGCTCGACGGGAAAGTATCGTTTGACGACAATGCGCTCTTCAAACACGAAGATGTGCGCGGCATGCGTGACCTCCACGAAGAAGAACCGTTGGAAATCGAGGCGACCAATAACAATTTGAATTACGTCAAGCTCGACGGCAATATCGGCTGCATGGTCAACGGCGCGGGCTTGGCCATGGCCACGATGGATGTGATTAAACTGGCGGGTAGCGAACCGGCGAACTTCTTGGACGTTGGCGGTGGTGCGACCAAGGAAACCGTGGCGGCCGGGTTCCGCATTTTGCTCAAAGATAAAAACGTCAAAGGAATCTTCATCAACATTTTCGGGGGCATCGTCCGTTGCGAACGCATCGCGCACGGCGTGATCGAAGCCGCCAAGGAAGTGAATATCAAGATTCCCGTGGTCGTGCGTCTGCAAGGCACGAATGCGGAAGAAGGACGGAAGCTGCTGTCTGAATCGGGATTGAAGGTGGATGTGGCGACCGATCTCTGGGAAGCGGCGCAGAAGATTGTGGCGGTGACAGGAAAGAAAAAGGCGAAGGCGGCGACCGTCTAGTGGTGGGATATGACGGTAGGACTTCACCCGGTGCTCGCGCAACGCGCGCGATCAGAATGTGCTCGTTGGACGCGCGCAATTGGCGAAATCCAGCCGTCATATCCATTGTCTAAAGATAATCGTCCACCCATGGTAGTGGAAAGAAATAAAAAAGAGGGAAGCCGTGAGCATTCTAGTCAATAAATCGACGCGCGTGGTGGTGCAAGGAATTACCGGGAAAGAAGGGTCGTTCCATGCGACGCAGTGTAAGGCGTATGGGACGCAAGTCGTCGCCGGCGTGACGCCGGGGAAAGCCGGGCAGGACGTGGAGGGGATTCCCGTCTTCAATACGGTACGAGACGCCGTGAAGAAGACGCAATGTGATACCTCCTTAATTTTCGTACCGCCGCCGTTTGCCGCCGATGCAATTTTGGAGGCCGCCGATGCCGGGATTCGGTTGGTGGTGTGTATTACGGAAGGGATTCCCGTAAATGATATGGTGCGAGCCAAGCGGGCTTTGCGTGGCCGCGATGTTCGGCTGATCGGACCCAACTGTCCGGGAATCATTACCTCCGATGAATGCAAAATCGGTATCATGCCGGGGTTTATTCATAAAAAAGGCCGGGTCGGCGTCATTTCACGAAGCGGCACGTTGACGTATGAAGCCGTCAACCAACTCACGAATTTAGGATTGGGAGAGACAACCTGCATCGGAATCGGCGGCGATCCGATTATTGGTACAGGCTATATTGATCTGCTGGCGCTGTTCGAAAAAGATCCGGAGACGGAAGCGGTGGTCATGATCGGAGAGATCGGTGGTGATGCCGAGGATAAAGCCGCCGCGTTCATCAAACTGAACATTAAGAAGCCGGTGATCGGATTCATTGCCGGCATCACCGCGCCTCCCGGCCGTCGGATGGGTCATGCCGGGGCGATTATCACCGGAGGCAAGGGCACGGCGACGGAAAAGATGCAGGTGCTGGAAGCTGCCGGGGTTCGCGTTGTGAAAAATCCCGCTGAGATCGGAGTGACCGTTCAATCGGCGTTGGGTCGCTAAGCAGATCGCCTGCCCTTCGGTCTTTCCTGCGAGCCTTATCGTCGAGCGTACACGTGAGTGGCTCAGTTAGCGCGGCGCAGGCTGATCGAGGACCTCCCGGACCTTCCCGCACAAGGCTTCAGAGGTAAAGGGCTTTCGAAGAAACATCGTTCCCGCCAAAACCCCTTCTCGCCTGATAAGCGCGTCGTCCGAATATCCCGACATAAACAAGACTTTGACGCCCGGCTGTCTGGAAGCCACGCAACGCGCCAGATCCACACCTCCCAAGCGCGGCATGACGAGGTCGGTGACTAAGAGGTGGATGGAAGCGCCATTGTGCTCCAGCATTCGCAATGCTTCATCACCATGCGGCGCTTCGAGCACATCATATCCCTGTTGCCGTAACAGGCTGCCAATGAGTGTTCTGACGGCCGATTCGTCTTCTACCACCAAAATGGACTCGCGGCCTCTCAGCAATGGACGGACGGCCACCGGTGAGGGGAACGCCGGAACAGCCGAACTCAGCCGTGGGAGGTACAGCGTAAAGGTCGATCCGCTGCCGGGATGACTGGATACGTCGATGTATCCGCAGCTCTGTTTGACGATGCCATAGACCATCGACAATCCGAGCCCGGTGCCTTTGCCGACCTCTTTGGTGGTGAAAAACGGCTCGAAGACGCGTCGTTGTGTTTCCGCGTCCATTCCACGGCCCGTGTCATGGACGCTCAATCGGACATACGTGCCGACGTGAGCGCCTCGATGCTGATCGATATAGATCTGATCGAGCTCTACATTGGATGTCTCGATCGTCAGTGTGCCGCCGTCCGGCATGGCATCTCGGGCATTGAGCGCCAGATTCAGTATCACTTGTTCGATTTGCATCGGATCGGCCTTAATCTGGCCGATCGTCCCCGGTGTATTGACGATTGTGATGGTCTCGCCGATCAATCGGCTCAACATGGGCATGAGATTGGCCACGATTGTATTGAGATCAATAGGGCGTGGTTGCGAAACTTGTCGGCGACTGAAGGCCAGCATTTTTTGAGTCAGCGCCGCCGCCCGATCGCCTGCCTGTTTGATCTGTTCCACCTGTCGGTGTTTCGGCTCGTCGGAACGTAACGAGTCCAGCAGCAGTTCGCTATACCCGTTGATGACCAGAACAAGGTTGTTAAAATCGTGCGCGATGCCGCCCGCGAGCTGACCCATGGCCTCCATTTTTTGCGACTGTATGAGTTGCTCTTGGCTCTCACGCAGGGCAGCTTCCGTCTGCTCTCTCTGTTGAATCTCCGTGGTCAACTCTGCATTGAGTTGCTTGGCGTGCACGTTCGCGGAAGTCAGGTATTGGACAAGATCAGTATTTTCCGTGCGAAGCGTCAACGACGAGACGACGGTGCGATAGAGACGAAGGCCGGTAAACAGCAAGGCCAGCATGAAGAGCAGCGAGACACCGCCCATCGTGAGATGGAGTTCGTCTTGGCGTCTCAGTAATTGCCAAATCACCGGTAAGAGTGTGGGCAGCAGAAATAAGAGGAAGATCTCAATCCGCGGCGTTAAGAGCGCGACCGCGCCGGCAGCCATCCCGCCGAGCATAAAGACCAGGAAGACCTGGTGCGCAATACTGGCTTCCGGGAACAGTACCCATCCCGCGATGCCCCACCCCAGTCCCGCACACGCTGCGCCGAGACCGTAGGCGTGTTTCCATTGATGGGCAAAGTGGTCCCTTTGTGATGAATGCCAGTATCGATGGACCAGCCACGCGCGTATCAGAACGACAGCGGCCATATAGAAGAGCCACCATCCAAGAATATGCGTCGCAATCACATCTCGTTGGATATAGGCGAGGATCGGGGCATTGATCGTCGTGGCAAGTAGCGCTTCCAGCCCGCCGCTGTAAAGCAGCCTGACTTGTTGCGGGTAGGTCGTAGTTGGTGTCGCGGCGGTCGAGGACAAATGAGACACGATGTAGTGTATTCCAGGGACCTAGAATTCCTAAGAAAATAGCATATCGCATGCAGGCGGGGAAGGCCATTGATGAAAGGCTTCGTCTGAAACGCTAGAAAGTTCAGGAGATAGTGCGCGTCAGTTAGAATGTCCTTTTTATTTTTTCTGCAACATGATAAGGTGATTTGCTAGACGCGGGTCTTAATTCGCTCCCATTTCCTATTCATCCTCTCCTTCATTCCGTTCAAGGCTGAGTAGCATTCCTCCACCGAAGGAGCCGACTATGCGTGTGTTCTTGATCCATGTTCGCGATCCGCAATTTTACGCTCTCCCGACCGACATGCTTGCGGTCAATGGGAAAAAGCGCATTATGGGCTTCCCCCCAATTGGAATTATGTCGCTTTCTTCGGTCCTGAAGCAGGCAGGCCATGAGTGCGTCATGTTCGACCAAGCCAATCCCGATACACCGAACGAATTTATTGTCGATGAAATTCAACGGCAACAACCGGTGTTCGTCGGCCTGAGCTTTCTGAGTACTACGAGCTATCCCTATGCCAAAATCTTGGCGCGCCAAATTCGCGCTGCGAATGCTCACGTCAAGCTGGCCTTTGGCGGAGTCTTCGCCACGTTGAATGCGCAGTTGGTCAAATTGCAATGTCCTGAGGTCGATTTTGTCTGTCGCGGGGATGGTGAGCAATTGTTGCTTGATCTGCTCGCGCGACTCGATGACCCGACTACCGTCGCGGGCCTCACCTGGGCCAAGGACGGCCGGCTTATGCATAACCCCAATCAGACTATCGAGCGCCATCTCGATCGATGGCCGTTTCCGGATCGCGAGAGCCTTCCGCTGGAATTTATCGAATCCATGCCGCTCGATGTGCCGGCGGTGCTGTCGATGGAGCGGTTCACGACCATGCAGACGTCGCGCGGCTGTCCCTGGCCTTGCGTCTTTTGCGACATTCCCATGTTCAACGAGGGCAAGTGGCGCTCGCGAAGCGCACAGCACGTGGTGGAGGAGTTCAAGCATCTTCAGGCGCAAGGCTATGGTTGCGTCTATTTCGTCGACGACCATTTCTTGTTGCAGCCGAAGCGCATCGAGGCGATCTGCAACGGGATTCAAGAGGCCGGCGTCACGATTCAATGGGGCTGCGAGGGGCGCGTCGATTCCGTCGCCCAACATCTGTTTCCGACGATGGCGAGAGCCCATTGCCGTACTATTATGTTTGGTGTCGAGAGCGGAAGCCAAAAGGTGCTGGATCGATTGCAGAAAGAGCAAACGCTGGCCGAAATCGAAACCGCCGTTACTAACGCCAAACAAGCCGGAGTCGAAATCGTCCATGGCTTTTTCGTGGTCGGAAGTCCGGAAGAGACGGTCGAGGACATGCGCGCGACATTTGACTTCGCCTCGAAGCTTCCTCTCGATACGTTTGCCTTCAACCGGCTCTGCGTCTACCGCGGTACCCCGCTGTGGCAGGAATACGTCAAACGCGGACTCGTCGATGATGCGGTTGACTGGTACAAGTACTTCAAATGCTCGGAGATCGATCCGACCTGTCTTTCCGGCGAGGTCATCCATGCAGAACGTCGCGCAGGATTGCGGCGGCTCATCATCTATAAGTTTCTGCACTTTCCCGTCCAGGCCTTCAGGCTCTTGCGCCGGTTCTTCCGCTACATGCCTATTAGCGATGTGGTCTATCTCATTGCCAAGCCGTTCCTGGGAAGTGGAAAGGGACCGACGAAGGCGGAGGTGTTATCCCGGGCAGTGGAGCATGGCGCCATCAAGGATGCGGCCGCTACGCTGACGCAACTGACTGATGCCGAACTGCAGGAAGTCATGCGCGAATCCAAGGCCGAGCGCCAACGTATCCAGCGCGAGGCGGAAGAGCGGCGTGAGTTGCCGATGATTCACGTCTAGAAGACCAGGCCTCACCAAGCTACGTTCCGGATATCTACCGTCTACCGTGAGTTTTGAGGGGCCATCCACGAGATGAAATCAGTTAGAGCGCGATCCCAAACATGTCTTTCACCACTCGGCCGATAACGTAAGTAATGGCCACGGCGCCGCCAATAATGACGACATTCGTGAGGATTCGGCGTTTGATGTCCATGCCGGATAGAAAAGCTAGCAGCATAGAGACGGCAACGGCCACGCTGCCGGCCGTAAGTATCGAAAACAAGGCATTTTTTGCACCGAAAACCACTGGCAGTAGGGGGACCATGGCTCCGGCAAAGTAACTCACGCCGACCACGAGCGCGGCTTGGAGCGGACGATCCGATGGGCCGTTTTGTGGGTCTACTCGCCCAACTACACCGGTGGCGAAGGCGTGACTAAGGAAGCGCTGCTTCTTGTCTTCCGCCTCGTAAATCTCTCTCTCCGAACTCATCGCTACATACACTCCCGCGGCCATTGACAGCGACCCGGCGACAGCCGTCGTCGTGCCGGCCAGGAGGACCATTGTGGCGCTTCCAAACGCGCCGAAGAAACCGCTCACGGCTCCGAGAATTTCAACCAGCCCATCGTTGAGGCCTAGAAAAATGTTCCGAATGCGTTCCGGATTGATCTTGCGCTCCGCCAGCTGCGTGACGATCACATCTTCGTGTTTGAACTCGTCGATGAGAATGCTTTTCACGGCGGCGCCGAGCGGCTGATCCTTATACACGCTCCAGATCGATAGATATTTGCGTATGCCGTAGACTTCGATCGCTTCAAGAATCAGATGGATCGCCGGGTCGCCGAATAGCCGGCAGGCCATCATGAGGACATGCAGCTTAAGACGACGGGGCAGATCGAGATCCGTGATTCTGCTATGAAAGAACTCTTGCCAAAACTGCACATGCGTTTCTTCGATGCGAATCAACTCATCCAAGAGTCCTTTCAGCGGACCACTGGCAAAGATGCGAAGTTCGCGGTACAAGGCGAGATCGAAGATTTCATCGAGGATCAGCGATCTGGCGGGATCGTGGGGCACGGTCAGTGGCATGCAAGTGGATTATAGTTGAATTGTCGGAAGGCCACAAAGGATGAGTGGCATGGCCTTTCCTCTCGGGGACTTTCGATGGGTAAGAGTGGTCAGGACCCGGTGAGCTGAAGAAGACGATCGGCCCATACCCATGGCGCGCCTTCATCTTCGTGCTTGCAGTAGACGAAACAATCCTTTCCGTGCCGGACCATGTCGTTTAAGCGTGCCGCCCACGAGGACAATGCCGCTTCATCATAGCCGCTTCGGCGTAGTCGCACATACCAAAAATCAGCCGTGTCATGAATGAGGGCAGGGGACTCGTCCGTATCTGCTGCGACCCACCCAATCCCGTGGCGCGTGAGCAAGGCGCTCACCTCTGCCGCATGCCACGAATCATGGCGGAATTCTATCGCCCACCGCACGGTCTTAGGGATCTGTCGAAAGAAGGCTTCCAGTCGATCGTCATCCCGCCGAAAATTCGGGGGCAGTTGAAGCAGCACGGGGCCAAGACGCTTGTGCTCGATGAGTGGCGTCAGACGCGTCAGCATTCCCTCCACATAAGAGACAGCATCGGGCCGCAACCGGTGCATGTGGGTAATCTGGCGATGCGCCTTCGGCGAATAGAGAAAACCGGCCGGTGTTTGGTCCAGCCATGTGTGAACCGTCTGCTCTGTCGGCAACCGATACCAAATGCCATCCAACTCAACAGTGTCATACCGACCAGCATAGTAAGACAGAAAACCAGTGGATTTTAGCTTCTCTGGGTAAAATCGCCCAGCGCCCTGCCAGGGCTTGTATGAATAACCGGAGAGGCCGATATGAATGTGGCTCATCGAGTGACACCCGAAAGGAAATTCAATGTGGCGCTGTCAACGCATGTCGATCGCGTCCGTTTAATAAGTATATGCTAGGACGGCGCTGCATACCAGGAGATCACCCCATGAGGACTGATCCATGTCGGCTATGGCGCACTTTGTGGATGTCCCTGATCATAAGCGGCCTGCTCATCACTCCGGCGCTGCCTGCTCCGAAGGAAAAGAAGGAGCACGATCCGCCAGTTCCGCTGGCGTGGCTGACGGCTGAGGAATATGCGCGATTTGAGGCAGGGCGGCGAGTCTTTGAGTTCCCATTCACTCCGCGAGACGGATTGGGGCCGGCCTTCAATGGGCGCAACTGTGAGGTATGTCACCACACCCCGACAATTGGCGGGAGCGGACCGGGATATCGAGGCAATATTCGATACATTCTGCCGACGAGTCGCGACACGCAAGGCATCCTATTTCACGACAAGTCGACTGCCAGGGGTCCCGCAGACGTGTTGCCCGAAAATGCGATCGTCTCCAAACGACGTCCGAGCACGTTGATGGGGCTTGGGTTGATCGAGGCCATCCCGGAAGAGGCGTTGCTCGCCCATGCCGATCCCGATGACAAGGATCACGACGGTATCCGTGGCCGCCCAGCGATGCAAGACGGGCATCTGATGCGGTTTGGATCGCAAGCGCAAGTAGCTTCGCTCTTCGAGTTTGTGGCCGATGCCCTGCGCCAAGAGATGGGGATGACGTCGCCGGTGCGGGGATTTACTGTCGAAACAACCAGCGGTGAGTTTCCGCTGTTTGTAACGAACCACATTCCACAGCCGAACGTCTCGCTCGATGTGGTGAATGCACTCCTTGATTTCGTATCATTGTTGTCACCACCTGGACGCGATCTTTCGGGGATCGGGGAGAGCCAAGTAATCCGCGGGGAGAAAATCTTTGGCCAAATCGCATGCGTCAAGTGCCATGTGCCTTCTTTTCATACGAGTGCCACGCCCATCGCGCGGGCCTCTCAGGCATCCCCCATGCCCAATGCGCTGCTCAATAAAGACATCAAGCCCTATTCCGATTTTCTCCTCCACGATATGGGCACGACGCTAAATGATGGTGTCTCACTGGGTGTCGCGCGGCCTGGTGAATATCGCACGCCGCCCCTATGGGGACTGCGATTCCGCCTTCACCAGTTACTGCACGATAGCCGCGGCAGCAATCCCGAGCAGGCCATCATCTTTCACGGCGGTGAAGCGGCGCGCTCGCGCAATGCGTTTCTGGCATTATCGACAGAGGATCGCCAGGCTGTCGTGGAGTTTTTAAAAGCGCTGTGACGAAGAGACTGTTGAAGTTGAATTGGCGTGAGAAAAAGCAGAAGGGCGCTGGGATAGATCCCAACGCCCTTCTGAAGTGACGGGTTGTGGTCTGTACTTTTTAGGTTCCCATTTCCCACGACGCCAGATATTTTTGCTGTTCCTTCGTCAATTTATCGATCGCCACGCCCATGCCGGCGAGTTTCAGGCGGGCAATTTCTTTGTCGATGACCGGTGGCACGGGATAGACCTTGTTCTCAAGCTTTTTATAATTTTTCACCAGATACTCGGCGCCGAGCGCTTGATTGGCGAAGCTCATGTCCATCACGCTGGAGGGATGGCCTTCGGCGGTGGCGAGATTGACAAGCCGGCCTTCGCCGAGCAAATTCACCTTTCTCCCGTCGCCTAATGTGAATTCTTCCACGCCTGAACGAATAATGCGCCGTTTCCGGCTCTGTTTTTCCAACGCCGGAATATCAATCTCGACATTGAAGTGGCCGGAGTTGCACACGATGGCTCCATCTTTCATTTGACCGAAGTGTTCGCCACGAATCACGTGGATATTGCCAGTCACGGTCACAAAGAAGTCGCCGACTATCGCCGCTTCTTCCATCGTCATCACTCGGAAGCCGTCCATCACCGCTTCCAACCCTTTGACGGGATCGATTTCTGTCACAATGACATCCGCTCCCATACCCTTGGCCCTCATCGCAATGCCGCGCCCGCACCAGCCATATCCGGCCACGACGACTTTCGAGCCGCAGATGAGCCGATTTGTCGCGCGTATGATTCCGTCCATCGTGCTCTGGCCGGTTCCGTACCGGTTGTCGAACAGATGTTTCGTGTCGGCATCGTTCACCGAAATGACGGGGAAGCGAAGGACGCGCCGGTCCGCCATGCTGCGAAGGCGGATCACGCCGGTTGTCGTCTCTTCCGTTCCACCGATGACGTGCTTCAGCAGATCTTTTCGTTTCGAGTGCAAAATGGACACAACATCGGCACCGTCATCCATTGTCACTTGCGGCTGATGTTCGATGGCGGACTGGATATGACGGTAATAGGTTTTATTGTCTTCGCCCTTGATCGCGAAGACGGCGATGCCGTCATGCTGGACCAACGCGGCGGCCACATCGTCCTGCGTGCTGAGAGGATTCGAGGCGCACAGGCGAATGTCCGCTCCCCCGGCCTGTAACGTCTTCATCAAATTAGCCGTCTCGGTCGTGACATGCAAGCAGGCGGTCACGCGCATGCCCTTTAGCGGCTGTTCGCGTTTGAATCGCTTCTTGATCAGTCGGAGGACCGGCATCGAGGCTTCGGCCCATTCAATCTTCAGTTTGCCCTGGTCCGCCAAATTGATATCTTTCACATCGTAATCCACTGCAGCCTCCTCACATTTCGCAGTCAAAAAGAAGGGGGGACGGATTGCGCATCCATCCCCCCAGGGTTGAGTGAAACGACCGTTACAGGCCAGCTTCCTTCTTTAGAATCTTCGCCTTATCGGTTTTCTCCCAGGTAAAGCCTGGTTCGTTTCGACCAAAATGGCCATAGGCCGCGGTTTGCTTATAAATCGGACGCCGCAATTTTAAATGGTCGATGATGCCGCGCGGCGTCATCGGGAAATGTTTACGCACGAGCTTGTCGAGGAGATCGACGGACGCCTTTTCCGTATTCTTCGTATCGATGAGGATCGACACGGGATCGGCGACACCGATCGCATAGGCCAGCTGTACTTCGCATTTATCGGCCAGGCCGGCCGCCACGATATTCTTGGCAATGTAACGTGCCATATAGGACGCAGAACGATCGACCTTGCTCGGATCTTTCCCCGAAAAGGCCCCGCCCCCGTGACTCCCGACGCCGCCATAGGTGTCGACGATGATTTTGCGGCCCGTCAATCCCGTATCGCCCATGGGGCCGCCCGTTACGAACCGGCCGGTAGGATTGATATAGTACTTCACGCTGACTGGATCGAATATCCCCTTCGGCATGACGGGCTTGATGACCTTTTCAATAACTTCACTCTCGATTTTCTTGCTGCTGATGTCGGGGCTATGCTGGGTGGAGACGACAATCGTGTCGACTCGGACCGGCTTGCCGTTGCGATATTCGACGGTGACCTGGGATTTCCCGTCCGGCCTCACCCAGGGGAGGATATTCTTCTTTCGAACTTCGGCCAGGCGTCGTGTGAGCCGATGCGCTAAGACAATGGGCATCGGCATCAATTCGGTGGTTTCATTGGATGCATAGCCGAACATGAGACCCTGATCGCCCGCGCCGCCGGTGTCCACGCCCATGGCGATATCGCCGGACTGTTGATGGATCGAGGTAATGACCGAGCAAGTATGGAAATCAAATCCCCACGAAGCGTCGGTGTATCCGACTTCCTTGATGACGTCCCGAATGATATCGGGAATTTCCACATACGCTGTCGTCGAAATTTCGCCGGCGACAAAGGCAATGCCGGTCGTCAGAATGGTCTCACAGGCGACTCGGCAGGTTTTGTCCTGGCCGATGATCGCATCCAGAATGCCGTCGGAAATCTGGTCTGCGATTTTATCGGGATGCCCTTCCGTCACAGACTCGGAAGTAAAGAGATAGTGGTTCCGCATTGGCGCCTCGTTTCTAAATGGTGGTAGGGAGTGGCCGATATGGAGAGAACGGGCCTATGATCCCTTAAAAAGGCACATCAATTTAAGCAGAGCAGTCGTAATTGTCAATCAGACTTTCGACCTAGTCCTCAGGAACCGGCAATGAGGCGCCTTGCCTTGACAGTGCTTTCCACCGACTTGTAAGATGCCACAGCTTGCACAAAGTATGCTGATGTCGAGGTTTTCTGCTGGAGGCAGCTCGATAACACCCATCTCTCAGACGTTCGCGCCACCGTTTCACGCCTGGCTCGAATTCCTTTGAATTCGTCAATTTGAATGCCCATGAGGCTCTGAGCGCATGAATGGACGGCGACAGATAGCGGTGGAACCCGACGCGTCGCAGCAGTCGCCGGGTTTGGGTTGGAACGAGATCAAAACCGAACTCGTCACCTTTTTTGCCTCGATCAAATTGGCCATGTTTCTCTTCATCGTCTTGGCGATGACAGCCACGATCGGCACCGTAATTCAACAGGGCGAACGTCCGGAAACCTATATTAAAGAATATGGTGAGGAGGCGTACCGCTGGTTCACCAGGTTGGGATTCACGGACGTCTATCACACCTGGTGGTTTACTAGTCTCTTGGCGATGCTCTGCGTCAATTCCCTGACCTGTTTTTATAAACGCTTTCCTGGCGTCTGGCGCTCGATGAAGCAGGACAAGGTGAATATCGCCCTTCCGTTCATCAAAAACCTGAAACAGACGATGGAACTCTCGGTGCCCGGCACGAAAGAAATTGTCGCCGAAAACATGGTCGGGATGTTGGCCGAAAAGGGCTATCGCGTCCTTGCCAAAAACGATCCTCAGGAAGTTACCCTCTATGCCACCAAAGGCATCACCGGTCGCGTCGGCGCCCATATGGCGCATCTGAGCGCCACCGTCATCGTGCTTGGCGGGCTGATTGGAAGTTACTACGGGTTCCAGGAATTCGGCGTGTGTCTGGAAGGCCAGACCTATCATATTCCCAAAGGAAGCTTTGATCTGCATGTCGATAAGTTCTGGATCGACTATCACGAGAACGGCTCAGTGAAGTCGTATAACAGTACGTTGACCGTCCTCGAGCAGGGTCAAAAGATGGCCACCAAGACGATCACCGTCAACGATCCACTCGTCTATAAAGGAATCTGGTTTTATCAGTCCAGTTACGGCGATGCCTGGGACCGCATTGATGTGGCGCGAGTCAACGTCAAGGAGAAGGAAACCGACAAGCTGGTAAGTACGGTTGATTTGGAATGGCAGAAGGAAGCCAAAATCGATAAGTTGGGGCTGAAACTGTCGATGACCGACTTTGTGGCCGACTTCGGATTCAATTCGGCCGACAAGAAGGTGTATTCTAAGACTGCGGAACATGCGAATCCGGCCGTTCGTCTCGCCGTCACCGAGGGCACGATGCAAACGTCGCCTTGGATCTTCTACCATTACCCTGACCTCTTCGAGATCAAGGGATCGAAGTATGCTTTTGAGCTGGTCGGGTACCAGCCGAAAAAATTCACCGGCCTGCAAATCACGAAGGATCCCGGAGTCATCATTGTCTGGATCGGCTCGACGATGATCGTGGTGGGGATTACGCTGTCGTCGTTTATCTATCACCGACGGCTGTGGGCCAAAATTATACCGAATGAACACGGTGTCACGGTGCATCTCGGCGGGACGACGCACAAAAGTCAGATCGATTTCCAAAAAGAGTTTCGGAAACTGACCGAGCGGATTATGAAGATCACCGTCTGAGAGACGCCGGGCGACGAGGGGTGAGGCCACGAGGTCGTTTGTCCTGAATTTCTGGAGGGAGTTATGGCTCGATCGTTATTTCTTTTCGATATGACCTTTTGGTTGTATCTAGCTGCGTTGGTTCTCTACGTGTCTTATATGTTGGCCAAACGCCCGGCCATGCAATTGGCGCCGGTGGGACACCCGGTCGAGTATTCGGACGGGGAGAGCGGCTGGGCCTCCCAAATTGGGCAGGTCGCGACGATCGTCACCGTGTTCGGGTGGGTGGTCAATTCACTCGCCTTATTCACGCGCGCCTACGAGCGCATGCAATTGTCCGGCACCTTCGCCCCCTGGTCCAACCAATTCGAAGCCATGTCATACGTCTCCTGGGCCATCATTTTAGGATACGTGCTCTTGGAGATGCGCTACCGCATCAAGGCGATCGGCGCCTTTGTGGTCGGCATTGGATTCATTGCCATGGGAGCGGCGTCGCTGCTGCCCTATCGATACCAGACCGCAGAGCCGCTGGTGCCCGCGCTCAATAGCTACTGGATCTATATCCATGTGTCCGTCACCCTGACGAGCTATGCGGCGTTTGCGATGGCAGGCGGCATGGGACTTATGTATTTGCTGAAGGAACGCGCCGAACGGCGCGGCAAGGTCACGGGCCTCTATGCGTCATTTCCGGATTTAGAGACCATCGACGAATTAGGATACAAGGCGATCATGGTGGGCTTTCCGCTCCTGGCCTTCGGCATTATTCTGGGCGCGATGTGGGCCAATTACGCGTGGGGAGGGTATTGGAGCTGGGATCCCAAAGAAACATGGTCGTTGATCGTCTGGCTGATTTACGGCGCGTACATTCACGCTCGGATGACTCACGGATGGGAAGGCCGCCGTGCGGCCATCTATGCGGTGTTCGGATTCTTGATGGTCATCTTCTGTTTTTGGGGCGTGAACTTCTTGCTCAGTGGGCTTCATGCATACGCATGAAGCGGGATGCTGAAAATGGCCTTACTGCACCCACCCGACCTCAAGCGCGCCAAGACGCGCCCTTCTCGAGCTTCGTTCTCGGCTCATCAAAATTCTCAACGTACCGAGGGGAAAAGAGCCGGTCCTGGCCGGCTCAGGGACGGGTGGGTGAAGTAGAAAAGAGCCGGTCTTGGCCGGCTCATGGCGGGCGGGTGGAATGGCGGTACGCCTCCGGTTTTCCTCGTCTGCGGCCTTGCCTGGAGACCATTTTGAGCATCCTGAATCCGGAGTAGTGAAAAAAAATGGTTGAGCAAATCCTGACAAAGCCCGATGAAAATAGTGCGCCGCCACGATCTAAACTGACGATCACCCTTCTTTCCGTCATCATCCTCGTCGTCACGTTCGGCATTGTTTGGCTACAGAGCGCGAAGTATGAGCCCTTGACGGTTGGGAAAGAAGGACCGGATTTCAGCCTTCCGAACTTGGACGAAACGACGGTGCGCTTATCCGATTATCGGGGGAAGGTCGTCTTTCTGAATTTTTGGGCGACTTGGTGCAAGCCGTGCCGCGAAGAGATGCCTTCGATGGAAGTGCTGTATCGTAATTTTGAACGGGACGGCTTGGTGGTGTTGGCCATCAGCATCGATCGCGTCACGACGAAAAAAGATATTCCGCCGTTCATCAAAAGCCTCAATCTGACCTTTCCGGTCCTGGTGGATTCCTGGGGCCAGACCGATAAACGCTATAAGCTCATGGGCGTTCCGGAAACGTACATCATCGATCAGCAAGGCATCTTGCGTGAGAAAATCATCGGTCCACGAGACTGGACCGTGCTGGACAATCTGCAGACCATTACGGGATTGTTGAAGAAGAATCCGCAACCGGTCCCGCCCAGTCCTTCGACGTAACCATCATGAACATGCAGAGGGCGATCGCCGCCGCATTCATCGGCCTGCTGGTTCTGTTCGGCGCGGCCTGCGAACCTACGCCATCCGATTCCGCCGTCGAGTCGTCCGCCGAAGGCATGGCGGTCCAGGACCGCAGCGGGATCATTATCGGAGGCGCGGCGCCGGACTTTCAATTATGGAATCTCGATGGCCAGCCAGTCACCTTATCGGGATATCGTGGTCGTGTGGTCTTGCTGAATTTCTGGGCGACGTGGTGCGGCCCCTGCCGCATCGAGATGCCGGCGATGGAGCAGCTCTATCATGTGTTCAATCGAAAGGATTTTGAAATCCTGGCGGTCTCCACAGATGCGCAAGGCCCCTCGGTGACGCGGCCGTTTCGAGACGATATGCGGTTGACGTTTCCCATTCTGCACGATTCGGATTTTCGCGTAGGCGTGACGTACGGCACGCGCACGCTACCGATGACATTTTTGGTAGACCGTCATGGTATCATTACCCATCGGATCTTCGGCGCGCGCGATTGGTTCAGTCCGGAAGCCAAGCAAATGATTCAAGCCCTGATCCAGAGATTTTAGCCGTGACCGGCTCTGTGCAACAGATTTCCTTATTCGCCGCGTTTGCCGCTGGCCTGCTCTCGTTCGTCTCACCGTGCGTCCTCCCGTTGGTGCCCTCCTACATTTCGTATATTACCGGTCTCTCGGTCGAACGGTTATCCGATGTGTCGGAGCGCCAGCGTTTTCGAAAGACCATCATGATGAATTCCCTCCTGTTCATTGCTGGATTTTCCACCGTGTTCATTGCGTTCGGCGCCTCGGCCAGTCTGATCGGTCAGCTGTTGATCGTCTATCAAGATCACATTCGGCGCATCGGTGGTGTCCTGATCATTATTTTCGGGTTGTATCTGCTGGGCATTCTCAATCTCCGGTTCTTGACGACGGAAAAGCGAATGCACTTTAATACGCGGCCCGCCGGGTACGTGGGATCGTTTTTGATCGGTATCGCATTCGCGGCGGGCTGGACGCCCTGTGTCGGGCCGGTACTCGGAACCATCCTCCTCTATGCCAGCACAACCGATTCGTTGATGAACGGCGTTGCTCTGCTGGCGTCATATTCTCTCGGTCTCGGTCTTCCCCTCTTTCTGACCGCACTGGGCATCGATCGGTTTCTCTCTTATTTTAAGCAGGTGCGCGCGTACCTCTGGGGCGTCTCGACCGTGAGCGGAGTCTTTCTTGTGGTCGTCGGGGTGATGATCTATGCGAACTCGCTGACCATGATTACCAGTTTTTTAGAGCGATATCGCATCGGGTGGTACCTCGGACAATGACCATCATGTTCAATCCGCGTCTCCTTTCTCACCACAATAGTCTGCATCTTTCTTCCCTTCATCGATCTGTTCGCAGGTGAATGCGCTCGCGGACCTGAAGGCCTGCGACGTTGCCGTCGTGGGTATGGGGCCCGCGGGCGCGACGGCTGCCTATGAGCTCAGTCGGGCCGGTCTCTCGGTCATCGGGTTCGATAAAGAAATGCATCCCCGCTACAAGGTGTGCGGCGGGGGACTCTCTGCGCGGATCGATCAAATCTTAGGGGCGGAGTTTCACGACGTCGTCGAGCAGACGATTCGAGGCGTGCAATTTACCTATCAGGGGAAATGGCCGCTCACAATCGAGGCGGACAGTCCTATTGCCTACATGGTGATGCGCAGTCGGTTCGACCATCTCTTGGTTCAGAAGGCTGCGCGCGCAGGGACCGCAGTCCATGCCGGTGAACCTGTCGTCGATTGCCTAGCGCGAGAGGATGGTATCGAACTCAGCACGGCGTGCGGACGGTACTGGGCGAAGATCGTGATTGGCGCAGATGGCGCGACAAGCCGTGTCGCGCAACGACTCTTCCCACGCCGCCGCGCGCGATGCATTCCGGCATTAGAGAGCGAGGTTCCGACAGACTTGAACTCGTCCTATCCGGGAACAGAGCATATTGTGGTGGATGTCGGGGCCACGTCCCGTGGTTACGCCTGGATCTTTCCCAAACAGGACGAACTGTCCGTCGGCATCGGAGACTTTCAAGGACGGGCATCCAGTTTGAAACAGATGTTTCAGCGGTTCGTGGCGAACGCTCCGCAGTTGTCCTCGCTCACAATCCCTTCGGCATTAGGCCATCCGATACCTCTGTATGAGGCGCCGTCCGTAACATCCACGACTCACCACCTCGTCCATGGCCGTGCGTTGCTGGTAGGCGACGCGGCGCATCTCGTCGATCCTCTATTCGGTGAAGGTATTTACTACGCCATCCGTTCCGGGCAAATGGCCGCGGCTGCCATTCTGGATCACAGTGCGGATGCTTGCCACAGTTTGCATGAATATGAACTCGCAGTTCGGCGTGAAATCTACTCTGAGTTTAACGTGGCGGCACGACTGGCCCAGATCATCTATACATTCCCGCGTCTTTGCCACCGCCTTCTCTTTCACTACGAAGACGTAATCGGCCTTTATTACGATGTCCTTCGCGGGCGACAGACGTATCAGACCTTCTACGGCAATGCTAAAGGTATCATTAAAGGTTCTATCAAGGATCTGCTCCGCAAAGCCTTCCCCACGCAGTAAGCGTCGCGGTCCAATGGCGAGAGGATGAAGTGCAGTGGTTCGAGGAGCCGTCAGGATTGGTGAGTTGGGATGAGAATAGGACAACCCGAGGACAACGTACGTTCTAACAGTACGTTAGCACCACACGCCGACTCGGCACAGGGTTGTGCCTCCCGACTGAATCGCTTGGCCGGATTCGGCGGCGATCGAGGGGGCAGGCCTAAAAGAAGGATTTTTAGTCGGCTCCTGCAAAGATCCACCATGAGCGACCGGCGCAACCTTGGTCGCTTCAGGTGAGGACGGTGCCGCCTGAGCCACGAATTCCGCGGGGTGTTTGGCATTTAATGCGGCCAGAATTTTCTGCCCTGTCGCGGCGTATTGGTGTGCGGGATACCGCTCCGTAAACGCCATGAGTTTTTCTCTGGCCCAGTCCTCTGCCCCAATCTCCTTATAGGTCAGGGCCAAGTAATATAAAGCATCGCCGGCAATATCCATATCGGGATATTGTTTCAAGATGGCTTCGAAGCGGTGCGCGGCCGCGAGATAAGCGTCCCGCCGATAATAAAATTGCCCCACGAACAGGTAGGATTGCGCGATGGTTCGGTGACAAGCCTGGATACGCTCCCCTGCGTCTGCGTCATACCGACTGCCTGGAAAGTCCTTCCGTAATTTCTGATATGCGTCGAGTGCTTTATAGATAGGGTCGATATCGCGATCGATCCTTTTCGACTGTTTGAAGTGGCTTTCGGCGAGCTTAAATTGGGCATAGGAGGCCAAGGTATGTACACGGTGCAGATCGAGGAAATGCTGGTACTCGATAATCGCTTCAGCATAATCTTCTTTGTCAAAGAATGATTCGGCGCGCTTTATGATGACATTCGGATCGTAATTTTTTTCGACGGTGTCGCCAATGAAGATCTGTTCATCCGTCCCGCTCAAGGGCTGTCCGCTCGACTTCGCCGTTTTCGACGAACTCGAACAGCCGAACGTAAGACCCACGATGACAAGAAGCGGGATGACAAACCTGCAAGATTTCATGATTATTCCTCTCAGGCAACTCACCGCATACACCACAAGTTTTTTGAAAGGTAGCAAAGGACCTCTACAAATGCAACTCTTCAACTCCGATTGACGCACTCTGTAGCGGTCCCTATAATCCGCGCAGGCTTAGTTCTGGTTTCTTTAACTGCCGACCACATGAGAAGTCGAATTATTGGAACAGGTTCCTACATCCCTGTGCGGTGCGTCGACAATGCCGAGGTCAGTCGGCCGCTTTCACTCGATGCCGACACGGTGTATCGATTGACGGGCATCCGGAGCCGTCATTGGGCGGACCCTACGGAAATGCCGTCCGACTTGGCAGAACACGCCGCAAAGCGGGCCTGCGCATACGCGGGTGTCGATCCGGCTTCCATTGAGGCGGTTGTTCTGTCCACGACTTCACCAGATAAACCGCTCCCCTCGACGGCCTGTGCGCTGCAAAGCCGTTTGGGAGTTCGCGGCGCTGCCTTCGATCTCTCGGCCTCTTGTTCGGGCTTTCTCTATGGGCTGTCGATGGCCGATCGCTTTATTCGAAGCGGTCAATTCAATCGATGTTTGGTGGTAGCGACGGAAATCAAATCCCGGTTTCTCGATCCGAACGATCGCGAGACGGCGATTATTTTTGCCGACGGGGCGGGCGCTGTCGTCGTAGAGAGTGAGCAGGGAAATATGGGCAGGGAAGGCGTATTGGGAGTCCGGCTCTTTGCGGACGGCTCTCAACATGGTCTGATCGGCATTGCCGCGGGGGGCTCCCGCCGACCGACGACAGCAGAGACTCTCCAGCGTCGCGAACACGTCCTCCGAATGCGGGGAGCCTCGGTGTTTCGAACGGCGGTGAAGCTATTGGCCGGTGCGGTGACGGACCTATTGAAAGAGTTTGGCTACAGCTTAGATGATGTCGATCATGCGATCTTTCATCAGGCAAACGGACGATTGTTGTCGGCGGTGGGCAAGCGGGTGGGGCTGGCTCCGGAAAAGCTATATTCGGTCATCGAGCGGATCGGTAATCCGTCGTCAGCTTCGTTGCCGATTGCGTTGGACTGCGCCAATCGCGAGGGCCGGCTTCGAGCGGGGGATCTTGTCGTGTTGGGAACGTTCGGCGGCGGACTGACGTGGGCGACGGGGTTGGTGCGGTGGTAAGCGGTTGAGTAATGAGGACACCGATCAAGCCGACTTCGTGCTCGCACATCGCGCACGCGAGACGGTGCTCGTTCGATGCGCGCAGCGGAAGTCGATTCGATCGATGTCCTCATTGTTCTATGTGGGGTGGTGAGGAGTGGAAAGAAGAGGGAATGGAGAGAGGTGGATGAGTCGACTCGATGCTAGCCTACGCAATGGTGCTCGGTCAACGCGCATGTTAAGCCGACTTGGCCATCTCTCTGTACGTATGTGGTGAGGCGAATAAGGAGTTGTCGATGTTTGGGTTGATTCCGAGAGAGACGGCGTTTTTTGAGATGTTTCAGAAGGCGGCCCACAATATGATCGAAGGGAGCCGATTACTCCAGGAGATGATGGAGAATTTTCAAGATCCCGAGAGCCAGGCGCGGCAGATCAAAGATGTGGAACATATTGGGGACAGCATTACGCACGAGATTGCAAAAAAGCTCAATCAAACCTTTATTACGCCGATTGACCGGGAAGATATTCATGCGCTGGCCAGCGCGCTGGATGACATCCTGGATTTAGTGGAAGCGGTGGCCGACCAGTTTGTTGTGTTCAAGGTCACGACGCCGACCGATCCCGCTCGTAAGCTGGCGAGTATTCTCTATCGTTCGTCCGTGGCGGTCGGCGCCGGCATCGATCGACTCGGCAAGCCGCATGCGGATGTGACGGAATGCTGCGTCTTGGTGAACAGCTTGGAAAATGAGGCCGATCGCATTACGAGAGATGCGATCTCGGCCCTTTTTGAGCAGGAAAAAGACCCGATCGCCGTGATTAAGTGGAAAGAGATTTACGAGAATTTCGAGGAAGGAACGGACCGTTGTGAAGACGTCGCGAATATCTTGGAACGCATCGCCCTCAAGCATATATAGGCTGCTGAAAAAGACTTTATTACACCCACCAAACCCAAGCCGCGCCGAGACGAGTCCCTTCCCGGGGTTTGTTCTCGGATCGTCAACATCCTCAACGTGCCAAGGGGAAAAGAGCCGGTCTCGGCCGGCTCAGGGCTGGGCGGGTGGTGTAGAAAAGAGCCGCTCTTGGCCGGCTCAGGGTTGGGCGGGTGAAATAGTCGGGTACGCCTCTTGTCTTTCGCCTGCGGCCGCAAGGGGAGAAGGCGCGTCTTGGCGCGCCTGGGGTGGGTGGGTGTGAAAGTCGGCCTTTTTGAGCAACCTAACACGATCTTGATCACGCCTTTGACTGCATGATTCCCGAGCTCAGCGGCATGTTGCTCCTAGTCGTCGCGCTGGCATTGCTGTTCGATTTCACGAACGGATGGCATGACAGCGCGAACGCCATCGCCACCGTCGTCTCGACACGTGTGTTGAGTCCGATGGTCGCGGTCATCATGGCCGGGATTCTCAATATCGCCGGGGCGTTCATGTCCACCGCCGTCGCCAAGATGGTGGGGTCCGGTATCGTCGATCCGAACTCTGTAACGCAAATCGTCGTGGCGTCGGCCTTAGGCGGCGCCATCCTCTGGAATCTCTTTACGTTGCTGTTGGGGCTGCCGACGAGTTCCTCTCATGCCCTCATCGGCGGATTGGTCGGCGCGGGACTGATGCATGGGGGGTGGGCCGTCGTGAAGTTCAGCGGCCTTCGATCGGTGCTAGAAGCGATGATTCTGTCGCCCCTCTTGGGGTTTTTAATGGGACTCTCGCTCATGGTGCTCATCACCTGGACATTTTTTAGGGTCGCGAGGAGTGTGGCCACTCGTCTATTCAGCCGGCTTCAACTGGTCTCGGCCGGCTTTATGGCATTTAGTCATGGGGCCAATGATGCGCAGAAGGCGATGGGAATCATCACCCTGGCGCTTGTGTCGGCAGGACAAATTCCTTCCGCGGAGGTGCCCGGCTGGGTGATTACGCTATGTGCACTGGCGATGGGGTTGGGGACGACGGTCGGGGGATGGAAAATCGTCCGGACGCTGGGCATGGGAATCGTGAAGTTGGAACCGGTGCACGGATTTGCTGCTGAAACAGGGGCAGCCGCCGTGCTTCTTGCCACGGCGCACATCGGACTGCCGGTGAGCACGACCCATACGATTACTTCATCGGTCATGGGTGTCGGCGCGATCAAACGTTTTTCTGCGGTGCGCTGGGGGGTGACGGCGAGGATTCTGTACGCGTGGATCTTTACCCTGCCGGGAGCCGCCTTCATCGGCGCCTCCCTCTATCTGCTGATCTCTAAGCTCTCGTGACAGGCAGCCGAAGCGGGCGCCGCAGGCAGCCGAACGACGAATCGGCTTCCGATCGGTCGATTGGGTTCGACGTTGATCTGGCCGCCATGTCCTTCCACAATATGTTTGACAATCGCCAATCCCAATCCGGTCCCCCCTAATTCGCGCGAGCGCGCTTTATCGACGCGATAAAACCGCTCGAACACTCGTGGCCGATCCGCCTCGGGTATGCCCAGGCCGTTGTCCGACACGGTGATTTCAATTGCATCACGCGTCGTTCCATCTGGTTGACCCCTAGCCGTATTCACAGCATGAGCGACGATGGCAATCGCGCCTCGATCCGGCGTGTATTTGACGGCGTTATCCAGGAGATTGGTCATGACTTGAACCAAGCGTTCTTCGTCTCCAAGCACGGCTGGTAACGCCTCGGCCAATGAGACGGTGAGGCGGTGGCCTTTCTTCGTCACCATCGGCTGGATCAGTGCGACCGTCCGTTCGATCACCGTTTCGATAGCCACGGGATCGTGCTTGAAGAGGACCTGCCCGGATTCGATTTGGGAGAGCTGAAGGAGATCGTCTAGGATGAGGTTCAGTCGGTCGCTCTGCTTCAAGACGATCTGTAAATACCCAAGCGCTTCTTCCGAATGCTCCTTCCCGTCGAGTAGCGCCTCTACGTAGCCTTTAATCGAAGTCAGCGGTGTGCGCAACTCATGCGACACATTCGCGACAAAATCCTTCCGGACCTTCTCCAGGCGGCGTATGGCGGTGACGTCATGAAACACCAAGACCACGCACGCCTCATTTTCACGAAGCCCTCCGGCGACCGACGCGCCCACGTGCAACGTCGAGGTGCCTGCCGTGATTTCCTTGCTCCGGCTTTCCTTCGTTGCGAGGACCTGGGTGACGAGCTCATTAAGGTCTTCGAGACGGACGACTTCTTGATAGGTCCGGCCCCGCGCGGTGGCGCGATGAATGAGAAACATTCGTTCCAGGGCGGTGTTGATTTGAAGGACGACGCCCCGGTAATCCAACACCATGACTCCCTCGGCCATGGACGTCAGTACCGCAAGAAGTTGCGCTCGGTCTTCGGTTACCTCGCGAATGGTCGATTCCAGTTGGTCCGCCATGTGGTCGAGGGCGCGTCCCAAGACGCCGATCTCGTCGCGCGCGGTGGTGGCGATGCGTTGCCGCAATGACCCTGCCGCCAATTGACGCGCGACCGCGGCCATGTCGCTCAAGGGGCGCGTCAATCCTCTCGATAAGAACACGCTCAGTATGGCGGCCATTGCCAACGCGATGCCGAAGGCCAGCACCAGCGCGTGTTCAACATCACGGATGCGGGCATCCACAGTGGTCATGGGAAGAGCCAGCCGAACGATCGCAAGTGTCGTCCGGTCGGAGGCGCGCAAGGGAAGGGCGAGATAGAACATCCGTTTGCCGGTCGTCGCGCTGAGTCGAATATCTGTGCCACGCCCGTCGGCCAGGGCCTGCACGACTTCCCGGCGAGTCCGGTGATTTTCCAGTTGCGCGACTGCCTCGTCCGGGGTTTCACTGTCGGCCACCACCACCCCGTCCGGTCTGATGACCGTCACTCTGGCCAGGGCATGGCCGCCGGCTGTTTTGACGAGGGATTGCAGGCGAGAAGGCGCCGGTGATGGTGTTTCGAGGAGCGGCTGTAAAGACAGCGCAGCGAGACCCGTTCGAGAGGCCAGGGTTTCTTCCAAATGCGCCAGTTCGATGCGTTCGATCGATTGCAGCGCCAGCCAGCCGGCGGCCACCACTCCCACGGTAATGGCGGCGAGCGCGCTGAGCGTGAGTTTCCAGCGAATGGGAAGATTCATGCAGAACTACGGTCCCTGTTCAGGATCTTTCAGCTTATAGCCGAGCGACTTGATCGACACGATGGCCTCGTTCAGGGCAGGCATTTTTTGTTTGAGCCGTCGGACATGCACATCCACCGTGCGGGTGGTGCCATAATAGTCATATCCCCAGACGGCATTGAGCAGGGCGTCTCGGGTCAGGACCCGGCCGGGATTTCGCAGGAGATGTTCTAAGAGACCGAATTCCTTTGCCGTGAGCGAGATTTCTTTTCCCGCACTGATGACTTCGTGGCGGGCAAGATCCATCGCCAGGTTGTCGTACGTCAAGCGGGCCGGCCCTTCTTGCGCCCGTTCCAACCGTCGAAGCAAGGCTTTGACGCGAGCGACGAGCGCCTTGGGGCTAAACGGCTTGGTCACATAATCGTCTGCGCCGAGTTCGAGCCCGATGACGGTATCCGCTTCTTCGGCTTTCGCCGTCAGCATGATGATAGGTGTGCGGGATAGTCGAGGATCGGCTCGGATCTGTTTGCAGACTTCGAGACCGTCCATTTCGGTGAGCATCAAGTCCAACACGACCAGGTCGGGCTGCTCGGCTTTGGCCTGTCTTAAGCCTTCGAGTCCCGTGCTGGCGGTATAGGTCCGATAACCCTCTTTCTTGAGATAGAGCTGGACGAGGTCGAGAATATCTTGTTCGTCCTCGACGATAAGAATTTTTTTGGACGCGGCATCCATCAGGATAAAAGCGTAAAGAGGTGGAGACAAGGAGTCAAGCGGACCTCACATGAGTAGGGTGGACGTCATCACTGGGTATCGACAAAACTGACTGACCCGCTCGAAGCAGTTGACGCCTGGAACAGTTCTGACGTATCGTACCGTGATATGTCTAGTGTGTGAGGATGCAGAACACGATGAAAATTTATCTCGCGAAACCACGAGGATTTTGTGCCGGCGTCGATCGGGCCATTGAGATCGTCGATCTCTCGCTCAAAGCCTATGGCGCGCCGATCTATGTTCGCCATGAAATCGTCCATAGCCGCCATGTTGTGAATACCTTGCGCGAAAAAGGTGCGGTGTTTGTGGAAGAGTTGGGCGCGGTGCCCGATGGCGCCATCGTGATCTTCAGCGCCCACGGCGTTGCCAAAGAAGTCTGGGAAGAATCGACGCGGCGAAACCTGAAAGTCATCGACGCGACGTGCCCGCTCGTCATCAAGGTGCACAACGAAGTGAACCGCGATTATACGCAGGGCTACGAATTGATTTTGATCGGCCATGCCGGCCATCCGGAAGTCATCGGGACGTTAGGGCAGGTGCCGGATAAGTTTCACTTGGTGTCATCCGTGAGCGACGTGGAGAAATTGCAGGTGGAAAACCACCAGCATCTCTCGTATGTGACGCAAACTACGCTCAGCGTCGATGAGTGCCGGGATATTGTGGCGGCTTTGAACCGTCGATTCCCGGGCATCAAAGGGCCGCATCAGGAAGACATCTGTTACGCGACACAAAACCGTCAGAATGCCGTCAAGGAACTGGCCAAGCTTGTCGACGTGATCCTCGTGATCGGCTCGCCGAACAGCTCCAATTCCAACCGGCTGCGCGAATTGGCCGAACATTGCGGCATTCCCTCTTACCTGATCGATTCGTATCGCGACATCAATGTGGAATGGCTCAAGGACGCGCAGGCCGTCGGGATTACCGCGGGCGCCTCCGCCCCGGAAGTCCTGGTCAATGAAGTCGTGGAATATCTCAAGCGCGCTGGCGCCCACGAATTGGAAGAATTGACCGTGATCGAAGAAGATGTGGAATTTCTCCTTCCCAAAGAACTCGTCACCGTAAAATCCACCCAATCCGCATAACCAGCCCTTCAAAAAAATTCTATATGTTGGGTCGCCAATCGGTGGCCCATACAGCCTACGGTATTTTCTTTTGCTTTACCGAAAAGCCTGTGCTACAAAGGCGGAAATTTAGGCGCCGTTCGCCTTGATCAAAGAAGACATCGGCTCAAGCTAGCGTGGTAAGGAGGAATGGATGCATCTCAAATCCCTCGAGCTCACGGGGTTTAAGTCGTTTGCCGAAGCAAAGATCGAGTTCCCCAGTGGAGTCACCTCCGTGGTGGGCCCCAATGGGACCGGTAAAAGCAATGTGGTCGATTCCATGCTCTGGGTGCTGGGCGAGCAGAGCGCGAAGACGCTCAGAAGTGAGCGAATGGAAGACGTGATCTTCAACGGCACCGAGGCGCGAAAGCCCCTGGGGATGGCTGAAGTGTCGCTCGTGATGGCGGGCATCGATGAAGAGCGGCTCAAAGGCTTACCGGCGCTTCCACACCAGCTCAGCGAATATCATGAAGTGATGATTACCCGCCGGCTGTACCGGAACGGCGACAGCGAATATTTGATCAACAAAACACCCTGCCGGCTGAAAGATGTCCGCGCCCTCTTTCTCGATAGCCGAGCGGGAACCAAGGGCCATACGATCATCGAACAAGGGCGGATCGAACAAATTTTGAATGCGACTCCGCAGGATCGCCGCGAATTAATTGAAGAGACTGCTGGCATCGTCCGCTACAAAAAACAAAAAGCCGAAGCGCTCCGGAAGCTCGATTCCACCCATCAAAATCTTTTGCGGGTGAAAGACATCATTATCGAAGTGCGTCGGCAACTCAATTCGCTGGAACGCCAGGCCAGGCAGGCCCGTTCCTTCCAGCATCTTCAAGATGAAGCCAAAGGGCTCGAAGTGCGATTGCTGGCGCATGAATGCCGTGGGCTATTCGCCGAGCGAACGTCCGTCGAAACAGAACTCGCGACGGTGGAGGGCCAGGAGGCGTCTCATTTGGCGGATCAAGGTCGGCTGGAACAGGAATTGGAGAGCCTGAAGCTGGGGCTGGTGTCCGGCGCGGATACGGTCAGCCGAATTCGCCAGGATTTGGCGGAAGTCGAGCAGCAACAGTCACACGCGTTAACCGCCATGGAAGTTGAGAAGGGCCGGTTAACTCTGTACGAGCAGCAGCGTGTCGGTGGGGAAGAAGAATTGTGTCGCTTGACCGCCGAGTCTGAACGGGCCGCTATCACGTTGCAACAGCTTCAAGAGCGGCTGTCCTCGGACCAGGTGGAGACGGAGGAATGCACGCGGGTGTGTGTTGAACTCGAGGACGCGGCGAAAGATCTGGCTTCGCGGCGAGCGGTCGGCGCAGCGGAAGAGGAGCGCGGAAGGCAGGCGCTTGTGGCGCTCACCGTCCAGATGACGCGGGCCGAAAATGCCGTCTCCAGTTTAACGACTCAGGAAGAACAGACGTGCCGCCGTATCGATCGATTGGGTCAGGAGCTCGTGGAAATTGAAACTCAACATGCGGGCGTGATGGCACGGTATCAAGGCGCGACAGCCGGGCGCGAAGAGCAGGAACGCACCGCGCAGGAACTTCGAGCTCAAGTCGGCACGAAGGCCGACGAAACCCGACGTCTGGAAGAACAGGTGCGAACCAATGAGGAGACGATTCGCCGGCAGCAAGAAGCACTGGCCGCCATCGACTCACGTTTAAAAGCCCTACAAGGCGTGTTGCGTGAGGAAATGGGATATGGGCGCGAAGGCGACGAAGAGGGAAGTTCTCTTCGAGCCGCGTGTTCCGGTGTCCGGGAATCTGTAGCCGAATGGTTGATCGTTCCGCCTGGACTCGAGCGTGCCGTCGAGGCGATCTTAGGCGAACGGCTTCATGCCTGGTTGATCAGCGAACCGCTCGAATCGCGCCGAGCAATCGATTTCCTGAACCGCCAAGGGCTCGGACGGGGTGCGTTTGTTCCACTTCAGCCGCGCTACCGTTCTCGCCCTAATCATTCGGATGAGTGGTGGCCTGCCCTTAACGGCCAATCCGGCGTGTTGGGCCGTGCAACCGATCTCCTGCGCGCCGATACCCAATCACAAGACGTGCTGGCGTGTCTCTTCGAAGGCGTCGTGATCGTCCATTCGTTGGACGTCGCGATCGCACAGTGGAATCGCGCCCTCTGGTCGGCTCCGGAAGGGCCCACGCTAGTGACGATCGATGGAGAAGTGGTGGATGCCGGTGGGGTGATTACGGGCGGAACGGCCGGATCGACCGGCGGGCTCTTGCTGCGTCGCCGGGAAGTTCAGCGATTGGAAGAAGAGCGTCAAGAGGTCGCTCATTCGCTGGACACACACCGAGAACAACTCGCCACCATGCTCGTGCACGCGCAAGAAGGCCGCGAGGCCGTGCAGCAGCTCGAGCAGTCTATTCGCCAAACCGACATGCAAATCCTGGGGTTGGGGAAAGATGAAGCGGCGTGCCGTCAGACCGTGAATGAGTTGTCGCATCGGTTGGATACGATCCGTTGCGAACGCGGTATACAGGAAGAAGAGCGAAAGCGCACCCTGCAAGAGCTCGAATCGATCCGGAACGATCTGCTTCGGCACACGGAAGAAAAGACGCTGCAAGACGCCGCGTTTGCCGCGCTTCAAGATTCCCTCCGACGATGTGAAGAGGAAAGTCACACGTTGCAACACCGTCTCAGAGAATCGCATTTGGCCATGGCGGCCGTGCGTACGAGGGTGGAGCATGCCCATGCAGACCTACAGCGAGTGGGGCAAGAGCGGGCGGAAGTGACCGCTCGTATCGCGATGCTCATAGAACAACTGGGTACGTTGAAGGCGTCAGTCGAACACAGCCGGCTCGAGTGTGAACGGAATGAACGCCTCTTTGCGGAATTGGATCAGCGCGCGCTTCACATCAAAGGCGAGCTGCGGCAGGCGCAGGAGCGTTACGAGCACGACGTGCAGAGCGCGCAAACTCTCGATCGGCAATTGGCCTCCGTCCGTCACGCTTTGACGGCTAGTCGCGAGCAGCGCTTGGGTATCGAGGTTCGTCGGGCTGAATTGGCCACTCAATTATCCGTGCGCGAAAGTACGCTGCTGGGGACCTATCAACTTTCTCTGGAGGCCACGTTGGCGCAAGAGCCGGAGCCGGCCGCAGACTCGATTGAACAGGATCACGTGCCTTTGCGAGAGCAACTGCAGAAAATCCGCGATCGGCTCGACCGGCTGGGGCCCATCAACCTGGCGGCAATCGGAGAGCACCAAGAGTTGGAAGAACGCCATCGTTTTCTGACCACCCAAGAAGAAGATCTGTCGAAATCCGTTGCATCGCTGAAGGAAATTATTTCACGCATCAACCGAACCACGAAGGATATGTTTTTGGAAACGTTCAATGAGCTGCAACAGAAGTTCATCGAGGTCTTTGGCCGATTCTTTCCGGGAGGACGCGCCGAGTTGGTCCTGGTGGAACCACAAGCCGATCCCGATGGCGAGACGGGTTCGGATGAGCCGGGAGTGGACATTGCCGCCCAACCGCCGGGCAAGCGTCTCAAGAGTATTACGATGTTATCCGGTGGGGAAAAGACATTGACGGCCATGGCGCTCATTTTTGCGAGCTTCCTGATTCGTCCCACCCCGTTCTGTATTTTGGACGAAATCGATGCGCCGCTGGACGAGGAGAATATCGGGCGTTTTACGACGGTGTTGCGGGAGCTTTCCAGCGGGGCGCAATTTATTGTCATTACTCACAACAAGCGCACGATGGCGATTGCCGATTCGCTTTTCGGAGTGACGATGGAAGAACCGGGCGTGTCCAAGCTCATCTCCGTTCGCCTGGCAGACCTTCAGCCGGCGTAAAGTCGTGAGGCTCCATTTCTGAAGATTAAAATGTTGTACCAGCGTATGAAACGGCAGGTGATCAGATAGAACGATGATCGGTCAGACTCGCGGTTTATTCGGCTGGTTGCTTGACAGTCAGAAAACGCTTTGTTATAAACCCACGTGTGACCATGGGTTTTCAGCTTTTTACCTCTTCGATGCGTCGTCTTTGGCCAGGTTCTCCTGCCTTGGCCATGTTTCCCATTGTCTAGTGATGAGGACACTCAGATGAAGCTCCTTAAGAGTCTCATTATTCGTTTGTCCGATAGCCTACTGGCCTCGATGCCCCAGCGTCTCAAGGTCTCGTCACGTCTTCGTGCCATGCCTATGCTCCGATTGGTATCGCATAATCCGCACCCCGTGATGCAACCAGATCCAACGATTCGAAAACCTACGGCTTCTGTCGGCCATTCTGAATTTATTGATGAAGGTATTCGCCGGAGCAAAGGCTGGCTCTTGAAGCGACAGCATGCTGATGGCTTTTGGGTGGCTGAACTTGAAGCAGACACGACGCTGACATCGGAATACCTCATGCTCCGGCGTTTCTTAAACCTCACGGAACCGGAGAAAGAACGGAAGGCAGTGCGCTATTTGACCGCAACCCAATTGCCTGACGGCGGTTGGCCGATCTATTACGGCGGACCCTCTGAGATCAGCGCGTCGGTCAAAGCATACTTTGCCCTCAAGCTGTCGGGTGTCCCACAGGACGAACCGTTCATGGTGCGCGCGAAAGAAGCCATTTTGGCGAAGGGCGGCGTCGCCGCTGCCAACGTCTTTACGAAAATTACGCTCACCCTCTTCGACCAATACGATTGGCGCGGCATACCGAGCATGCCGCCGGAGATTATTCTGCTTCCGAAGTGGTTTTATTTCAGCATCTACGCCATTTCGTATTGGAGCCGCACGGTCCTCATTCCGCTGCTAATAGTCTTTGCGCATCGGCCGATTTGTCCCATTCCCCGTGAACAAGGCATCGATGAGTTGTACCTTCAGCCGCGGCATCTCATGGATTATGGAGAGGTGCCTCCGTTACGCAAGGATAAGTCCCCATTCACATGGCGCAACGTGTTCATCACACTGGACCGACTGTTAAAGATTTACGATCGACGACCTATTCGCTCCTTACGGAATGCTGCCGTCCAACGTACCGCCGAGTGGATGCTGGCGCGTCTCAACGGTTCGGGAGGGCTGGGAGCGATTTACCCCGCAATGGCTAATTCCATTTTGGCCTTGCGGTCACTGGGGTATGGAGTCGATCATCCGCTTATCGCCAAAGCGTTGCGAGAAATCGAAGCGCTGGAAGTGTATGATTCCGTCCAGACGGCTCAGGGAAAAATCGATGCTCTGCATTTGCAGCCTTGCGTGTCTCCGATTTGGGATACGGCGCTTTTCATCAACGCCGGTCTCGAAGCCGGATTGCCTCAAAATCATCCCGCGCTCGTCAAAGGCGGAGCCTGGTTGATCTCCAAGCAAACTCAGAAAGTCGGCGACTGGAAAGTGTCCTCGCCTACGGCCGAGCCGGGCGGCTGGTATTTTCAATTTGAAAACGAGATGTACCCCGACGTGGATGATAGCGCCGTGGTCTTGATGGCCCTCGGGAAGTTGGACATGGCGGAGCGTCATGCGCAACGGGAGTGCATTCGGCGGGGCTACCGATGGGTCATGGCGATGCAGGGATCAGACGGCGGATGGGGGGCCTACGACAAAGACAACAATAAGATGGTGTTCAATCTCATTCCCTTCGCCGATCATCGCGCGCTCTTGGACCCCAGTACGGCAGACTTGACCGGACGCTGTTTGGAAATGCTGGGAGCGTTGGGTTATGACCGCAGTCACGCCGCCGTGCGTTCGGCGCTTGAGTTTCTGCGGCGCGAGCAGGAAGAAGATGGCAGCTGGTATGGCCGTTGGGGCGTGAATTATATTTACGGTACCTGGTCCGTCCTGGCCGGCTTGCGCGCAATCGGCGAGGATATGTCGGCGCCGCATGTCACGCGCGCCGTGGCCTGGTTGGAATCGGTGCAAAACGCGGATGGCGGATGGGGTGAAAGCTGTACCTCCTATGCCGATCACGCCGAGGCCGGCCGTGGCGAGAGTACGCCGTCGCAAACTGCGTGGGCCTTGCTGGCGCTCTTGTCGGCCGGCATGTCTGATTCCATCAGCGTCGTGCGAGGAATTAATTATCTCCTCCGCCATCAGCGAGAAGACGGCTCGTGGGAAGAGATTCGCCATACGGGCACGGGCTTTCCGCGCGTCTTCTATCTGCGCTATCACTGGTACTGCCAGTATTTTCCTCTCTGGGCGCTTGCCATGTATCGGAACATTCGGACTCGGGGTCAAGCGCGGGCCGACGAATTGCGCCTGGCCGCCTTCGAGACGGGATTGTTCCGGTCGGATACCTAGCCACATGTTCTGTTGCCCTCCGTGGCAGCGTGGATTATGGAGTTCCCATTGACTCGCGTCGGAATTTTTGCCGCGACGCGGTGGGAATGCCGGGCCGTGCAACGCACGCTGCGCGTGGCTGAGATTCGTCGTCATGCAGGGTCTAGGTATGTGATCGGACAGCGTGGAGCGTGCCACGTGGTTCTCGTTCAAACAGGGATCGGTCCTCAATATGCCCGTGCCGCCTGCCGAGCGACGTTTCGGGAATTCGCCTTGGATTTAGCCGTCTCGTCGGGACTGGTGTGTGCACTGACACCGTCGTCGATTGGAGAATTATTCATTGGGACGGAAGTCATCCCCCCACGGAGCGCGGGTCCAGCCGAATGGCATCCATCCATCATCTGCGATCGCATGTCCGCGTCCATGACCTTAACGCTGGCTCAGGCTGCCGGATTGCCGGCCAGGACCGGCCGGTTCGTATCGTTACCTCGCATTGTCTGGCGTGCCGAAGATAAGCGCCGTGTAGCGGCCGATACGGGCGCTGTGGCCCTCGATATGGAGAGTGCTGTGATCGGCGCCGAAGCAGCCGAGCGTCGCATACCATTCGCGGTGATTCGGGCCGTCTCCGATTTACTCGATGAGGACCTCCCATTGGATTTCAATTTATTCCTTACGCCCAGCGATTGGTCCAAAGGCGTATGGAGTTGCATCACTCGTCCGAACAATTTGTTTGGGCTGGGACGGATGCGCGTACAAATGGGTGTCGCCTCAAAACGCCTCACTTTGATTTTCGAACGAGTGCTGGATGAGTTGGGATGCGATCGCTCCACCTCCCACGATAGGCGGATGATGCCATGATGACTCGGGCGTTGGAGCAAATCGGCGGCAAAACGCTGTCGCTTATTCAGGAAATGGGGCGGATGCTGCTGTTCCTTCTGACCACCTTCGCGTGGCTTGTTCGTCCGCCCATACGGTGGTTTCAGATGATCAAGCAATTGCACTTCATCGGATTCAAATCCACTTTTGTCGTTGTGCTGACCGCCTTGTTTACCGGCATGGTGTTAGGGTTGCAAGGCTATTACACGCTGAGGAAATTCGGCTCGGAGGCGCTCCTCGGATCGGCTGTCGCATTAAGTATGATTCGCGAACTTGGTCCGGTGCTCGCCGCCTTGATGGTCACGGCCCGGGCGGGTTCCGCCATGACGGCAGAGATCGGCATTATGCGCATCACGGAACAAATCGATGCTCTGGATACGATGGCCGTGAATCCGCAGCAATATCTCGTGGCGCCAAAGCTCGTGGCGGGTCTGATTGGAGTGCCGTTGCTGGTCGCCCTCTTCGATGTCGTCGGTATTTGGGGAGGCTATCTGGTCGGGGTCGATCTGCTCGGAGTGAGTGCGGGATCCTATTGGAGTTCCATCGAATCTGCCGTCGACTGGAAGGACGTCTATGGTGGTATTCTGAAGTCCATCAGTTTCGGCCTAATCATCACGTGGGTTTGCTGCTACAAGGGCTATTACACGAGGATGAGCGCGGAAGGTCTGGGCACGGCGACGACCGAAGCCGTTGTGCTTTCCGCCGTGCTGATTCTCGTATGGGACTATTTTTTGACGTCGGTGCTGCTGTAGTCGGGATGCTGAAAATTGCCCCCAACTTCCGTTCTCGGTATTTGTCCCCCTCAACGTACCTTTTCGGTACGCCTCGGACTTCTATTCAGCTGCGAACTTGTGCCGGGAGGGGCGCGTCTCGGCGCGCTTGGGGTGGGGGGGTGGAATGGATGACCATTTTGAGCATCCCGCGTGAACGAACCCGATCACCTTTTAGTTCCCCATGGGGATTTTGCTGATCACTGAAGGCTGACAGCTTCTCTGCTATCTCTATGATCAAACTCGTCGGCGTCGAAAAAACTCTTGGCGGCCAGCCGGTTTTGCGAGGGATCGATCTGGAGATCCCGAAAGGAAAGCTCACAACTATCATCGGCAGGAGCGGTGAAGGAAAGAGCGTTCTACTGAAACACATGATCGGGTTGCTGCAGCCGGATCGCGGGCAGGTGTGGGTCGGGGATATCGAGCTCTCTCGACTCAAAGGGCAAGCCCTGAATGAAGTCCGGAAGCGGTTTTCGATGCTGTTTCAAGGCGCCGCTTTGTTCGACTCATTGACGGTATTTGAAAATGTCGCGTTTCCGCTCCGAGAAAAACTGCGATTGCCTGAGGCTCACGTGCGTACGCGGGTGGAAGAAAAGTTGGACCAGGTCGGCCTGGCGGGCATGGGACATAAATATCCTGCGGAGCTCAGCGGCGGGATGAAGAAGCGGACCGGCCTTGCCCGCGCCCTGGTCGTGGAACCGGAGATCGTCCTGTTCGACGAGCCGACTACCGGTCTCGACCCCCTCATGGCGAAAACCATCCATGACCTCATCGTCGCGATGCACCAGAAGTTCGGCTTTACCGGCGTCATGGTGAGCCATGAGATTCCGGAGGTCTTTGGAATCTCGGATTGGGTGGCGATGTTAAAAGAGGGCCGCATCGCGTTGATGGCGCCATCGGCCGAGTTTCAACGAACGACCGATCCGGACGTGCGCGAGTTTATCACCGTCGGCGGCACGGTGCCCTTACCGGTCGACCATTCCTCCGGTACAGCGACGCGGTAAAGTTCGTGTCCGGTTCGCCCGTCACTACAACGAATTACGAGGACACAGATGGAGAAGATAAAACTTGAGTTGATCGTCGGGGTATTCGTCGTGATCGGTGTCGTCTGCCTTGGGTATCTATCGATCAAGTTGGGGAAGCTGGAGATCGTCGGCGGAAATCAATATGAGGTCGAAGCAGACTTCGATTCGGCGTCCGGAATCAAGGCGGGAGCGACGGTGGAAATCGCAGGCGTGGAAGTCGGTCGAGTGAGGACGATTAAGCTCAACGAAGATCGTGCCATGGTCGTGCTTTCTATCCACGACAATGTCAAGTTGTATGCGGACACGATCGCCTCCATCAAAACCCGCGGCATTATCGGCGAAAAATTCATGGCCCTGTCGCCAGGAGGTGGAGGAGAGCCGCTCAAAGCAGGTGGCAAGATTCGCGATACCGAATCGGGTGTCGATTTGGAAGAATTGGTCAGTCAATTCATTCATGGAAACGTAAAGTAAGACCGTTACGTCAGCGGAATTGGAGTACGATGAGGAGGAACTATGCACGGACGTAAGGCGAATGGGAGTTATCGAAACCGGCTGGCGGCAGTCGCGTGGCTGTTTCTATTTCTGATCTTCTTGGGGCATCCGTCCCAGTCTCTGGCAGGCCCGGCGACGGATTCGGTAAAGGGAACGATCGACCAAGTTTTGCGCGTCCTTCAAGATAAAGAGATGAAGAAACCCGATCGCGTCGACGAACGGCGACAAATCATCGAGAAGACAATCGGCGATCGATTCAGTTGGGACGAAATGGCCAAGCGAACCTTGGGCACTCAATGGGCCAAACTCACTGATAAGCAGCGGCAAGAATTTGTCGATCTGTTTCGAACGTTGCTGACGAATACCTACATCGATCGCATTGAAAACTATGCTGGTGAGCAAGTGCAATATCTCAATGAGCGACTGCAAGATGGCTTCGCGGAGGTACGCACCAAGATCGCATCCGGGAAAGCCGAATACCCAATGGATTATCGGCTTCTAAATAAGTCCGGCGAATGGCGCGTGTACGATATCGTATTGGACGGTGTCAGTCTTGTGGCGAATTACCGTGGCCAGTTCAATAAGATTCTGCATTCGTCCGGCTATGACGATCTGGTGCAGAAGCTACGCACGAAATCTGAAAAGATAACCTCTCCATAGACCGTGGCTCGGTGTCATGATTGGTGTGCGCTGCCGCTCGGTCCTATTGGTCATTATCATTTCGATCGGACCGATCGTAGGCTTGCTTTTGCCTTGCGCCGCATCCGCGGATGTGTCTTACTTCCCCATTCCGTCCGCCTCGACGTCAAAAAACGACGGAAATGACGTCGGCCTCATTGTTCCCACCCTCATTACGAATCCTGATGGAGAGTTGCGCTATGTCGTGGCGCCGATGTTTGTCGTCAACTCGATCGTGGGAGCCCGCGGTTCGATCAATGTTTTTCGATACGAGCCGGGAGGCCGCGAGCTGCGGTTTATCGGCTCATGGACAGAGGAAATCGAGCGTAAGTTGGTATTCAGCTATGCCGACCCCGCCTTTCAGAATGGACGGTACTCGTTGAACTTCGGGGGATCCTTCTTCAAGAATGCCACGGCGCGCTTTTTCGGCATCGGCCAATCCACGACACTCGATGACCAGACCAATTACACTGCCAGGGAAATTCGCGCCAATTGGAAATTCGGCGTCTATCTGAACGAGGTAACTCAGATTGCAGTAGGGCAACGGTTTCGGGATGTAGGCATTCAGAGAGGAGCGACCGGGCTTCCCTTCTCCGCCGAAGAGTTCCCTGACGTCGTGGGGATGCAAGGCGGAACGATTCTCGGTAATCGTGCGACTTTTCATTACGATACGCGAGATAGTCTTGTCGTGCCCACGGTCGGGTCGCAAATGACGGCCTATGTGGAAGTGAACAACAATCTTCGCAATGGCGACCATCCCCTCTTTTATCGGAGCGGTTTGGAAGTCAAGAAGCTGTTCCCAAGCGACTCCAAACGGGTGATTCTCGTGATACGCGGCGACTTTCAAGGAACGTCGGGGAGCGAAGTGCCGTTTTTCGAGCGCAGCTCTTTGGGAGGGCAGAATAACTTACGAGGCTACGGCGTCGATCGGTTCATCGACAATTATCTGGCCTCCTTGAGCATCGAAGAGCGGATTCACGTCATGCGAATCCGTGTCACGAATGTGATTGCTGATTTCGAGGTGGCTCCATTCGTCGATACCGGCACGGTTTTTCCCTCGTTCAGTTCGCTTCGCACCCGGCAGTTGCACGATTATAAAGTGACGCCGGGGATTGGGTTTCGCGGGATTGTACGTCCGAACATCGTCGGCCGATTGGATTATGGATACAGCGCTGAAGGAGGCGCAGTCTTTGCCGGCTTGGATTTCCCATTTTAAGGTAGAACACGTATAAAAGCGGAAGGCTAGATGCTTGACAACCCTGATATCACATGTGAAAATGCGCCGACTTCTCTGTGGGCATGCAGGCCCTCACACGGTGCGCTGTCACGCGGAAACGTGTTTCGAATTCCAACATTACCTTAATAGCCTTTGCCAGGAGTAGACTATGTCGCTGCTGAAGACTATTCACAGCCCGATGGACCTTAAGCGCATCCCTCCGGGTCAATTCCCCAAGCTTTCCCAGGAGATCCGTGAACAGATTCTGTCGGTTGTATCCAAAGTCGGCGGGCATTTGGCCTCCAATCTCGGCGTGGTCGAATTGACGGTTGCACTTCACTATCTCTTGAATACGCCTAAAGACAAGATTGTGTGGGATACAAGCAACCAGGCGTATACCCATAAGCTATTGACCGGACGTCGTGAGCAGTTCCATACGTTGCGGCAGTATGGCGGACTGAGCGGCTTTTGCAAACGCGAAGAGAGTATTTATGACACGTTCAATGCCGGGCACGCAGGGACCGGTGTTTCGGCGGCATTCGGAATGGTCGAAGCCCGCGAGCAGATGAAACAGAACCACCGCGTGGCGTGTGTCGTGGGCGATGGCGCGTTGACGTCAGGAATGACGCTCGAGGCGCTGCACCATGCCGGTGGGTTGGGAAAAGATTTTCTCGTCGTGCTGAATGATAACCAAATGTCGATCTCGAAAAACGTCGGATCGATTTCCGCTTACTTGAATCGGACGTTCACCGGGGAATTCTATACGCGGATTCGAGAAGAAACCGTGCAGTTCTTGCAGGCCATTCCTCAAATCGGACAGCCTATGCAAAAGATGGCCAAGCGCGCCGAAGAGCTGGCGCGAGGGCTGATCCTTCCCGGATTATTGTTCGAGGAGCTGGGATTCCGCTATGTCGGACCAATCGACGGCCATAATTTCGAGCATCTCCTGCCGACATTGGAGAATGTATTGAAGCTGAAGGGGCCGGTGCTTCTGCACGTGATCACGAAAAAGGGGTTGGGCTACGATCCGGCCATGCGAAACCCGGTGTGGTTCCATGCCTGTCCTTCCTTCGTCCGGGAATCCGGAGAGCCGGCTAAAAAAGCGGCGCGGCCCAGTTATACGGCGATTGCTATCGACAGCCTTGTTAAATTGGCCAGACAAGATTCGCGGATCGTCGCGATTACGGCCGCAATGTGCGAAGGTACGGGTCTCAATGCTTTTGAAAAAGAATTTCCGGATCGGTTGTACGACGTGGGGATTGCCGAACAACATGCGGTGACCTTTGCAGCCGGCTTGGCTGTCGATGGCATGCGGCCCGTCGTGACCATGTATTCGACGTTTCTCCAACGCGCGTACGACCAAGTCGTCCACGATGTGGCCACCCAGAACCTTCCCGTGACCTTCTGTATAGACCGCGGCGGATTGGTGGCCGAAGACGGCACGACGCATCATGGCGCGTTCGATTTCGCCTATCTGCGTCATGTTCCCAACATGGTCGTCATGGCGCCGAAGGACGAAAATGAGTTGCAGCACATGATGAAAACCTGCCTTCAATATGAGGGTCCGGCTTCGGTGCGCTACCCGCGCGGCGTTAGCCTGGGTGTGCAAATGGATGCCGAACCCGTGGCTTTGCCGATCGGCAAAGGCGAAGTGCTGAAAGAAGGAACCGACGTGGCGATTGTCGCGATCGGCGTCACCGTCTGGGAAGCGGTCAAAGCGGCCGGGCGGTTGGAACTGGAAGGCATCTCCACCGCCGTCGTCAACGGACGATTTGTGAAACCGTTGGACACAGCGCTCATTGGCGAGGTGGTTAAGAAAGTGCGCTATCTGGTGACCATTGAAGAAGGAACGCGTATGGGTGGGTTTGGATCCGCGGTGCTCGAAGCGGTATCGGATCTCGGCATCACTCATGTTCGTACGAAAGTCCTTGGTCTCCCGGATTGGTATATTGAGCAAGGCCCCCAGGATCTTCTGAGGGAACGATACCGATTGACGGCGGAAGGCATTTACGAGAGCGTGAAAGATCTTTTGGCGCAAGAGTCGGAGGCCAGCCGAACGGCGGCACATCCGGGCCAATTGGCAGCAGCGGGGCTGACAAAAAAGAGAGAGCAATTAGGAGACGAGCAGGGTAGTTAACTATTATGTTCATTACACGGCGGAAGACCAGACAGATTCGAGTGGGACGGGTCAAGATAGGGGGCGATGCGCCGGTATCGGTGCAGTCGATGACGTCGACCGACACGCGCGATGTCGCCGCGACGATTGCGCAGATTCGCCAATTGGAAGAAGTCGGGTGCGAGGTGATCCGGGTCGCCGTGCCGGATATGGAAGCTGCCGCTGCTCTGCCGAAGATCAAGGCGCAGATGACCATCCCGCTCATCGCCGACATTCACTTCGACCATCGGCTCGCGTTAAAAGCCGCTGAAGTCGTCGATTGCGTGCGGATCAATCCGGGCAATATCGGGCCATGGTGGAAAGTCACCGAAGTGATCAAGGCGGTCAACGACTACGCCATTCCCCTTCGCATCGGTGTCAACGGGGGGTCGTTGGAGCGCCCCCTGCTGGAAAAATATGGATTCCCCAGTGCCGAAGCGCTGTCCGAATCCGCGCTCAATGCCGTGCACGCCTTGGAAGACGTTGGCTTCACCAATATGAAAGTGTCGCTCAAGGCGTCCGATGTGCACATGGCCGTGGATGCCTATTATCTTTTTTCCCAGCAATCCAACTATCCGCTCCACATCGGGATCACGGAGGCAGGCACCGCTATGACGGGCGCCGTCAAATCCTCCATCGGGCTCGGCTGGTTGTTGTCGAATGGAATCGGCGATACCCTTCGCGTCTCATTAGCCGCCGATCCAGTCGAAGAGGTCAAGGTCGGATTTGAAATCCTCAAATCGCTTGAGCTGCGCCACCGCGGTATTAACGTCATCGCCTGTCCTACCTGCGGCCGCGTCGAGATCGATGTGATCCGTATGGCGAACGAATTGGAAAAGCGGTTAGGTCATATCAAAACGCCGCTCAACGTTTCCGTGCTTGGATGTGTCGTCAATGGAATCGGCGAGGGCAAAGAAGCCGACATTGGCATTGCCGGCGGCGAGGGCGTCGGCATCCTCTTCAAAAAAGGCAAACTCGTCCGGAAAGTGCCCATCGCAGACTTGATGGAATGTTTGATCGAAGAAGTCGATCAGATGGCGAAAGAGAAGGAAGCCGAAGGAGATTCCGACCAGGCCCCCGAAACGAGTGAACACAAAGGCAGCACGACCTGGGATGAAGTGTCGTCCACATCAACGTTAGGCCGAGAAATCCCCGTCCTTCCGAATAAACGCTGAACTGTCGTCACTTCACTCTCAGCAATCGCTCTACACTTCTTGTTTTAAATTCAAACGCACCGCTATAATGCCCGCCATGGCGCCGTACCCAAGTGGCTAAGGGAGCAGTCTGCAAAACTGCGATGCGGCGGTTCGAACCCGCCCGGCGCCTCCACTTAGTTCTTCACTTAATTCCACTGGTTCTAGTTCAATCTCTTTCTCCTCTCCAGTAGCCTTCGTCTCACAGGTCACGGTTTTGGTCACGGTTGCATCGTCGGATTGCTCTACAGCCGAACATCCAAGGCTTCCCTTGTTCACGGCAAGTTTGAGATGGGCTGGACTCAGATGGGCGTAACGCATGTCATGGTGACGGTAGAAAGACCCATGAGTTCTTGTACCGTCCTAATATCGACTCCTCCCATGACGGCGCGCGAAGCAAAGGTGTGACGGAGAGTATGCCAAGTGGCTCCTTGTATCCCGGCACGCTCAAGCACTGGCATGTATGCCTTGACGACAAAATTCCGACCCTGAATAGGCTGGGCAGGGGTTAGCGGGCTGGGAAAGAGGTATTGGCTATGCAGCGATGAAGACAAGCTTCTTACGATAGACACGGCGGCATCACTTAAGAGCACATGCCGGGTCCGTCCAGATTTACTGAGTGGCACTGTAAGAATGCCGCGCTCTAAATCTACGCAATCCCAACGTGCCTTGAACTGCTCCGTCAACCGTAAACCGGTTTCTAATGCAAACGCCACTATCAACCATTCTTCGTGGGTCAGCTTCTTTTTCAGTTCAGCGATTTCAATGTCGGAAAGGAAACGGAGCCGCCCCGATGGCTCGGGGAAGAATTTGACGGCCTTCACCGGATTAGTAACAAGAAGACCTTCAGCGATGGCCAGATTGAGGACACGTCGGAGTCCGGCAAAGTAGCGGTTAATCGTTTGGGGGGTGCGCTTCTTTTTTGCCATCATCTTTGCCTGAATCCGGCGTAATTCATCAGGAGCAATCTCTGTTAACAGCCTGCGTCCGAGGAGCTTGGACCAAAACCGGCCGTAGTGGTGCATGTTCTTAGCCCGCGTGATGTGATGCCTTCCCTATAGCGTCCAATCCACGCCCGCAACGTCAACTCTTGCTGCTGGTTGAAACGGTCAGAAAAGTACTTTCCTTCCCGTGCCTCCCCCTCCAACCTCCCATACAGCGCCTTTGCTTGCGATTTCGAGTCGCACTTGTGCCACCGCTCGCGGCCATTGTGGAATATCCGCACCCACCAACCGTCACGGCCTTTGCGCTGAGTGATACCTCTATCTTTCCCGTTGAGTCTTGCCATGCGATTTCTCCTGGAAAGGTCTATTCGGCCTTTCATTGATTGCAGATTGTTTTGCACGATGACGGGCGACCTTCGCGTTATTTTGACAAGGCCTTGAACAGTACTCAGTCCGCGGATGATCGCCCAAGAAAACCTTCTTGCACCAAGGGCATTTCAAAATGTGACCTCTGCCCTGGATGTCAAAGAAAACCATAAGATACATAGCCCCTTCCAGTGAACCGACATCCCATCCCGTTTCCCATTGCAAGGTCTGTTCATTCCAGTTGAGACGAGGACGAACGGCAGAAAGCTTCCGTGATAGGAAGTTGCTTATAGGCTCTGATTGATCAGCAAAAATAATGTCATGACGAACACGGTATAAATTGCCATCCCATTGAACGTTGCCTTTCTCGCCTGATGATCGGCGAAGCGTGGAATCGTGATGCCTTCCCACACCTTTGAGCACATCTCAAATCCGCCTGGTAATTGTTTGGCATACTGCGTCAATAGCTCAACCGTTGGCGGGCCGTAAAAACTAAGGTCTCGTCCCACTGTCCGAAACAGCGGGTATCCGCGATAGGCGTACCGTGCATATTCGGCCAAGCATTCTTGCTTGAACCGCCGCTTCTCATAGGTGTGTTGATAGACCATCCCCTGCCAGCCTTCATACGCCCACGTTGACGTGCCGAAGCGAATGAAGGGAGACAGATCAGACTGCTGGGATTCCATGTGGCGTCTCCATTCATTCAGCGCACGGATACTATCTTCCACGACCTTCAATTGACCGTGCAAGCCGTAGTACCACTCTTCCTGCTTCCCTGACTGGCGTTCGATATTGATGGCACGCCTAACGAGATTTGACACACATTGGCTGATTTCATCAACGCGCTCTAAGAGAGATCGATCTTCATGTGAGTCAGCAGCGCGGGGATCATCATCAGAACTCATGTCACCAATGGTTACACTATTTGCTTTCCTCGTCAACCCAATCAATTCCGGTGAAGTCGGCACTGAGAGCGTCTCTATGCCCTTGTAATCCACCAGGGCCGAAAAGTTATGCGGACGGTCTGTGGAATAGCCTGTGGATAAGCCTACTTTCCACATCGCTTTTAGGCTCCGCACAATGCAAATAGCTCGTTGCACAATATTTAGGCATTGTGGTTCTCGTTTGGAGACCACTAGATATAGGTCAATATCTATTTCTGCTCGGTTTGAAATCAGCCCACGCTTGGGATAAAGAGAATGGCCGGGGTTGTGTACAAGCGAATTAAAATACGGTGACGTTGATATGTAAGCTCGCCCCTTACACCGCCATCGACGCGCGTTTAGGCCTCGAGCAAAAGACCACAATGGTGCTAGCGATTGTCGCAGCAATCGGCATAAACCAGTGTCTTAAAATAAGCTACGTAAGCTCACGGCCTTGACAGCGTCAGTCAAATAGACTAAGTTGCAACGGCCCTGGTACTTCGACGTACTAAGGTTGTTTGAATTATAGAACGTGGCTGATGGCGGTTTCGCTCATGCTTGTCGATGACGATCCCCTCGCCCTAGCTAGTCTTACTCAGACCCTTCGACGTCATCTCCCCACCGCGATTGTTGAGGCCTTCGGGGACCCTACTCTGGCGCTGCGCAGGTTCCAAGATCAGCCATTTGCTGTGATAGTGACGGACTTTAGTATGCCAGCCATCAATGGCTTTGGGTTACTGAGATCGGCCCGCGAAGCCGGGTCCGATGCGGCCTTCATCGTGATGACTGGGGACAGTATCGACAGGATGCTGGTAGAAGGGCTCCGGTTCAGAGTGTTTGGCATAATCGACAAACCGATCAATCGCCTGGCACTCATTGCCCTCATTCAGCAAGCGATTGAATCTCACCGGCTCCGCCAAGAGGTCACAGAGCTGCGGCGAACGCTCATCGAAGCAGGAACGGAATTGGGAAATCTCGTACGAGGCATAGTCCCCGAGACAGAGGAAGCCTTCCAGCCGCCCCTGCCATATTGATTGCTACCGGTCTTCCTCTCTTATTCACGCCATGATTTTCACCTTTCGATTACTCGCACCTCTCCTGTCTGGTGGCAGTTCCCATTCTGTGCATCGTTCTAATGATTGGTTTGGGTGATTGGTTTGGGCGTCGTCGGATTTGAACCCGTAGTACCCGTCAATGTGAATGCCGCAGAACCGCTCAATATCAATTCGGCAAAAGCAGAGGAACTTAAGGCGTTACCCGGTATTGGTGATCCCTATTCCGAAATGCTCATCAAGGGAAGGCCGTACAAACGAAAGTATGAGCTGCTACAGAAGAAGATTATTCCTCAAGCCACCCATGACAAGGTTAAGGATGAGATTGTGGCGAGACAGAAGTAAGCACTTAACACACATTAGGATTATGAAAGGGACTGGGTGGTTAGTCTCATGTTAGTTATGTCTACCTTTGTCGAGTCACCCTTCTTATGCAGGATTCGCTTCATACGATGGAGCGGTTCATGTGAAAGACTACAACCCTTCAACTTTTTTTCATGCTAGACAATCTTCGGTCTCTTGATGGCCATAGTCCGATTTACTTCCGAGGTCGGTATAGAGCATTGATAAATCGTGCAGGGGCCCCCAATTAAAGGAGCTGTTCTCAAATCTTCTGTTAGAACGAGCCATTGATGATTCTTTCCTGACGAATGTTGAAAAACAATCAAGCAAAATGTTTCCTCCCCACGTGACACATTCTTGGCTAATGCATTGAAGTCCAACTTCTTGGCTATATGTCTCGACCACCTCTGCGCTTGTATCCCATGATCGCCACTGTAAGGCACCAATCATGCTTTTCTCGGTTACTAGATGTACCATCTTGTATGGCAGTCGACCGAGTACACGTAGTAGACGAGGGTAGTGCCAAAGGTTGGAATGATGGACAAAGCCTACACCATTGGGTTTAAGCTTCGTTGCGATGTGCCGAAGGTAAGATTGAATGACGTCGGCGTCTGCGTGGACCAGTGAATCAAAACTAAAGACGAAATCAATTGAATCGGACGCTATCATATCCAGCGATTTTCCATCATTCAGGTGGAATGTCAGATGGTGCTCTTCTGCAAATCGCTTTCGGCAGAGATCAATACAGGTTTCGGACAAATCAACCGCGATTAAGCGATCGCAGTAGTTCTTCAGATGTTTAGTCCAACGCCCGCCTCCCGGGGCGATCTCTAAGATGGTGCTCGTGGGAAGAAAGGAATGTATGCGAGGATAAATACCAAAGAACCACAGGGCTTCAGAATTGCCACAACCTGCAGACCAGTCCTCACCGTCGGGTGACCACTGCCAGTCGTTCCAAAGTTTCCGGTTTGAGATAAGATCGGGCCTAGAGATACCCCCTGGCTTGAAAAACAGGCATTAAGCTAACGCTTTAGTTAGAGCAATCTCACGTCCTCCTCGGTGAGCTAGCCGTGTTCAAAAGGAGGGGGGCGTCTCCACAGGAGGGAATAGACGCATCGCCTTGCGGCACAGGCAACACGCCTCCCCTTACTCATTGTACCTCTCGGTGATAACCGTGCAGAAACGATGGCACAGGAGACGCCCAAAGCTATCACGGCAACGGAGATACGAAGCGAAAGTGTCCCTTTTGCGGCGAGCCCATGAGGTCCTTTCACCCCAGTACTCAGCCTAACCCATCGCAGTGAGAGAAGAGGTGAAGGCCCTCTTTCCTCCCAAAGAGAACCTCCACCTGCGCGTATGCGCTTCGCATGGTAGGTAGAATTCGGTAGCCTCACCAGGGTTTCGACAACGCGCCGCTTCTCTCGTTGTGCCATGGGCGCTTCTTGCAACTAGAGGAAGAATCCTTTCGTGCGAATCGCACAGGCAAGAGGCCCATCCGTAGAAGGACGGCGAAGGAAAGTTACCCGATGAGGAGGAAACTGTTTGGTGGAGTAAGATCGCTCATCACATCCCCTCCTGGCTACAGCTACGCCTGAGAGAGAACCCCTCGGATCGGCGAAACTGTTCGCACCGTGCGAAGTGAATATTAGGACCTGAATTCGAAATCTTGAATAGACCCTTTTGATATAGAGATCAAGCTGCTGAAAGTCCCTAAGCTTTCCGCCTAGCGAATATCTGGCCCATGGGCCACTGATAGAACATTTTCACCGTGGCGGTGTACTGCTCATCCATACCGCGCCTACTGGCTGTGTTGAGGCGTTCCGCGTTCAGAATAACAGACGGCGGTCGAGCCTCCAGGACATGCAGAAGAGGTGAAGTTGTCACGGGCTCAATGTCAGGCGATGAATCACCGCTCAATTGGAATTTCCTCAATAACAATTAACCCGTGGCTGGAGACATTGCCCGCTCAGTAGACCTGGGAGACCTCCATCGGTACCTTCGCCTGTCGTTGAAGACCCGGGGTGGTCACGGTTTTGATTCAGGATTCAGGAAGGTTTGCATTGGCGGCGACTATGAGGCAGTAGTGCTTCGAGCAGGGGGGCGGCGTTGTTACCACGTGATCTGGAGAATGAACTGGAATCGCTTATCGCGGGGCGTCGTCGAGGTCATCTTCAGCGACACCGGATCTGGGATCTCTGCTCATTTCTTGCCACGCATTTTTGATCCGTTCTTTACGATGAAGCCCGAGGGACAAGGCACCGGCCCTGGGGCTTTCGATTACCTATGGGATCATCAAGGAGCATCATGGTGGTATCTCAGTCGAAAGCGCTCCAGAGGAAGGCACGAAATTTGTGATCCAATTCCGCATTGTGTAGCAGGACCCCGTCTTACCACGTTGAAGCGACATTCTCAGTTCGCATCTTGGCGTTGGGAAAGTTCCTCGGCCATTTCTATGCAGAGCTCGGCCGCCTCGTTGATTTTGGTCGCGTTCCAGCGGAATTGTGAGGCCTCGGCGTGCTGGCGAAGTCGTACGGCCATGCTGCGAAGCATCCAGACATCGATGTCATCTGAGTGTGCCGTCCAACAGTCATAGCAACAGGTCCAGATGTAAGTCGCCGAAGGCGTGGCCCACACACTTCGTGCTTTCATCCTGCGCGTCATGGTCTGTTGCTTATGCACCGGCTTTAAATCACCGCATTCGTCGCATCGCACTTTTGTTACGTCCATCGTCGCCTCACTTAAGCCGCTTTGTTGGCTCCTGCTTGCGCGTATCATCATGCAAAGCACCGTTCAACATCTATTAGACGGAAGTCGTGCCACAGATGATCGATAGAGGGGCTTGGGTTGCCCCTCATGTGTTACACGGGAGAATCCATCGCAACAGGGAGGCCCGATATGGCCGATCCAAAATTGATAATCGGCGAGTTTGAACGGGTGTCTAAATCAGTATTGGAAATGCTTCAGAGCGGAGTCTTATTAACGGGCGTGCAAGAAAACACATTGTAGATACGATTCACGATCTACAGATGGGTTACGGTGAATGGATGAGGCACACCACGCAGAAACAACAGTCGTTCCCACCTGACGTACCACGATACGGTATTGATCCTCAAAACCAATAAACTCTAAAAGACTGGATTTGACCTGACGGACACGGTCAGGCAAAGTCATCTTGATGACGAACTGGTCGGTCAATTGGCTCCGCCCCTACCTAGAAGTGTCGGCCCGAAGCGTTCCTGATGTTGCTGCTTCCATAGCCTGGAGTCGCGGCAGAGAATTTTGGTCCGGTACATTGGGATGCGGCAACACACAACTTCCACTGAATCGCGTTTCCCAATCTGGAGCATTACGAAGACTATGGGCCTCTTCCGGAATATCAGACGGATGTTTGTCATACATCAGCCGAAAGCTGAACCATTTGTGTCGGTCAGATCAACGAGTGTCACAAACATCCGGACCGGCTCGCCTGCTGCATCTAATGACGGCTCCGCCAAAAGATAGATAGTCCGTATCGCGCCCGTGACATAGACAATGCGGTACTGGGCCTCTTGAAGTTGGCGCGACTCCATTGCTAGCCAAATCAAATTTTGGGCGGGTGCACGATCGTCAGGATGAAACCACTCCATGAACCGAAGAAAAGAGTTGGCGTCCTCGTCATACGGATTCCGTCCGAAAATGCTACACAGCCCAGGAGACCAGACCATTTCATTGGTGACGAGGTGCCAGTCACAGTGGCCGATTCGTCTCATTCTCAGAATATTGGCATCGCGCTCTTCCTCATACTTAACCATCAGATGGGTCCGCTTGTGTAGTAGTTAGGATTTCAGTATCGCTTGGAACGATGTGGGCGAGTTCTAGTTGATTTGGTGTGATCGTATAGGAGGCGTGCCAGGGCGACAATCTGTCAAATCAGGAGGGGCATGATTTAACACATGGTGTTGAGGGGGATGCCCCTATGCTGCCTCCATGACTGGCATTTGTTGCCCGCAAAAGTGCCGACAAAAGTGCCGGCATTCAAACAGATAAGCTGGTTTCTATACCGGATTGCAGCTGGTCGGAACCACTGGAATTATCGCCGAATTGGGGCCTGAAAACCCGTCTCCGCGTTTGGGACGCCCTAAAGTGATATGACCGGCAGTTTTTTTGGATGTGGGGGCAGTGTCGGTTGCGAATGTTCTCGTTAGCCAGCATGATTGGACAAGCGGCGACGGTCCACCGACGATCTGACGCCTCCTTCCCTTGACGCAGTCATGGAGTACGCCGAAGGGCAGCTCGCACTTTGGCGATGATCAGGTCCGGGAACGCCGGCTTGGTCAGAAACCCATAGGCTCCTTCCTCGGATGCTTCGGCCTCCAACGATTCATTGACATCTCCGGTGAACACCAAGATGCGACTGTCCTGCGCGTACGTCCGTAGGCGGCGTAAGAACGTCAAGCCATCTATACCGGGCATGTGCACGTCGATGAAGATGAGGTCATAGCGCCGCTGCTGCACAGCCGCGAGCGCATCCTGGGCATTCGAGGCGGTATCAATCATCATGTCGGGAAGGCGGCCTCTGAGTAGTGCAGGGAGCACCTTCAACGTCACGGAGTCGTCATCAATAACTAAAATCCGATCCACCTGCCTTCAAATAACCTTAGTAAGTCTAGCGACTACCACGTGACCGCATCTTGCGCTATGGTAGCGACATGATTGGACGTCTTTATCTTCTTCATTCCAGCTATGGCCCCCACGTACAGCCCTTCCGCCTGGCGATGTCTGAAAACGAGGTCTGGCAGTTTCTGGACAACCCGGACCCGCTCGTTTTGGAACTGTTCCTGATCCAGTACTGTGCCTTGGGCGTCGCGATGGCAGAGCCAGTGGAGGGCTGGCGACGGCGAGCCGGGGAACGCTGTCAACAGCTCGGGTGGGGGGTGGTCGGCGAATTTCTTCTGTCACAGGCCAACCACGAAAAAGATCATCATGTTGCCTTCATCGAAGACACGCGATGGCTCGTCAATCAATGGAACACGACGCACGATCGGCAGCTGGATGCCGATACCCTCTTGGCCCAACCGCTTTCGCCGGGCGTCCTCTGCTACCGGGCCTTACACGAATCCATTATCGGCGGCAAGACACCCTACTGCCAACTGGCGATCGAATTTGAGATCGAGCGACTCTCTCTGACCTATGGCGCGGCTGCGATTCCCAAAATCGTTAGGGCGCTAGGTCCCCACGCGATCAAAGGTCTTCAATTCCTGGAGAGTCGGGTCAGAGAAGGTCCTCGACATACGTCCCGCACTGAAACCGTACTCACCGAGGTCCTGCAGGAAGTGCCGACAGCCCTTGGTGTTCTCACAGAAACCGCTGGCATGGCACTCAAAGCATACGGGCAGTACTTAACCGATTGTTTGGCTCTGGCTTCAAAAGAAGCAGCGGTAATCAGAAACAGGTCTGGCTGCTACTAACCTGACAGCCCCCTACTGCGACTATTGGCCCTCTTGAGTAACCCATCGAGCCAAGCGGGGAGGCAAAAAATCGTGAATCACGCCGACGGCTGAGGGATCTGTACGTTACTCAGCTAGTGTGTAGCCAGTCGTCATCGACGTTCAGGTTGGCATAATCTGTTCGCCAATTCGGGGTCGACGCCGAGAGTATGCTCGGCTGCCCAATCACCGCGTCTGTGCCTCTCTTGTTGGTTTGGTTGCGGAACGTTGTTGGGAAGCGAGACTGGCACCGTTGTTACCGGACCTAGGTGGCCGATCGAGGTAGAGAATCACAGATAACGCACCGGCCAAGACGCCGGCACTCACCGACATGACGATGAAGTACAGTTCCACCATGACAGGCCTCCTTGATATAAAGGACAGGCTCCAACGTATGCGGCAGCTCGACCCGCAGTTGGAGGAGGGAGACTCTTTGAGCAGCGGGTGGGCACTGTGCAGGTTGTATCCCGATGACGGAGTCCGCCTCCCCTCAGCCATCCCTTATAGGCGTGGCTGCAAGGTTCTGGTAGGTGAATCCAGTACCGGCGGCTATGTTTAACGGCCTGGACGATAGGGCCAAACACCGGCAAACAAGGTTTGGGCGATAGCTAGCCGTTTTGCTTCCGCTGAAAATCCTGCTCCGCATTTAAGGCGGCCTGGACTTTTGCATGAGGAGGGCAAGCCTTAACAAGAGGACTTTTGCTCGGTCGGGCATCTGAGCTCGTGCGGTCAAATTTACTCAACCATGACCTACCACGATTATCGTGACTGAACAGTGAGAAGTCGGGAGAAGAGTACTGGTCGTCGGTTAGGTGGTGAGGAATGGACACAAGGCTTGCCGCCTGGATTGCCAGTCGAGGATGTGGTGCAGATGTTTGAGGCCGTTTGGCGAAGGCATCGTGCTAGGCACTGATCCTACCCCTCGTCGCGACCATTCATCCTAGCTAAACAAAGCAAGATGCCAATCAACGCCATGTGGGTCATGATGATGACGGCACCCCAGAAAGCTAGTATATGGGTAGCCATAAAATACTCCTGTTGTGTTCTTGGACTATTACTTATGCAAGGTTCGACCCTTCCTGAACCGCCAGATTTTCCTCAATATCGCAGTCTCTACGTGCTGCAATGATTGTAAAGTTTTTTTACATCACGCGGTATTAAACTGACATAAGTGTCCTGTAATTAAGTATATTTCCAACTCTATACAGGGTGTTAAGTTCTTTGACGGTTGTTAGCTAATTTTTAGGGAAGGAATGGGGATGCCGAGGAAGGATATCAGGGCATTTTGCTGAATTAGAGGGTCGTTCCTCAATCGGTATCAATCGAGTTCTTGCTGATCGAGAAATCTCTCTAAACTGCTTCCTTGCACGCATCAAAGGGCCTGCCCTCAGGCACACGACTCGCCTGCTGATTGATACAACGGAACAGCCATGCCCATGAAATGAAGTACACGATACTTGTTAGAAGAATCCAGGTTGCCATTTTAAAACTTTCCTTGATCTCGTGATGTAGATTTAACGATGATTTACCATGCAATGTATACGATGTTAACCAGCCTGGTATATACCTAATTGAGTAAGTGTACTGTCGTTGGTTGGCCTACCGGGACATCACTATTGCTTCTTCACCTTTGGTGTCGTCTTGAGCCGCGTCTTTGGTTTTGTCTGAGTCTTCGCTTTGCTTTGTGACGCGGCGGAATTCGCTTTGGCTGTTAGACGAGTGGAATGGGAGGCGAGGGATGGCGGAGAGCCCTTTTTGCCTGAGTCGTAGTAGGTGGGCATCTTCGACCGCTCCCTGTCCGAGTACACGCGCATCCCGTACTTCTCCCTCAGTACATCCTGCGCTTTCAAATCACCTTTTCTGGCCTGTGACAGCAACTTCCTTCTGTGTTCGTCCTCTTTTTCTCGCGTTGTACCCCACTGCTTTCCCGCCATCGTCTTCCTCCGGTCGTCTAAAACAATCATGATGGCGCATCGTAGCCTAGGTTGTCCGCCCTGGCAATGCCGAATGAGCTTTTATTAAACTGTGCCGATGTCACGCCGCTGCTAATGCAATTTCAAAACGGCTGTGACGTTATGACTAAGTGATTAAGGGCTGGGCACTCCATGTCATTGGCACAGACGTACCATATTGGATCTGTTTGTCTACCTAGGAGAATGATCTGTCTCACTTGCCATCCCTGAACGAGGTGGACGACCGCGCACTTAAAACTTCTAAGTCCTTGGCTCAACGATCAGGACCCTCCGGCGAAAAGGGCGATAAACGGCACAGGAGATGCATTTACAATCAGGCATCTGTTCGATTCGAATCGGACTAACTAATATAGGAGGTCCCGTCATGCCGCATGTACTGCTTGTTGATGATGATCGCGAATGCTTGACGGCCTTGTCGAATCGGCTTCGCTTTGCCTTTCGAAACCATGCCTTGAAAGTGGATTGCGCGGACTGCGCCACGACAGGATTAATCCTGGCACACGAAGGGCGGTATGACGCGTTGGTGGTTGACGTGTGCATGCCTGGTATAAACGGCATTAAATTCGTCGAACAATTGCGCCGCACCCAGCCGAATGTCCCCATCGTGATGATGACCGGGTGGGACATCACCGCGTGTGAGGAGCATGCGGCACGGCTCGGAGTGATCGCTTGTCTCTCCAAACCGATTGAGTTCGCCCAGCTGTTGGGTTTGTTGGCGAACCTATTGGCCATGGAGCACCAGGAATCTGGCGTTCACCGTGCGGCATTGTCACGCCCACAGGCAACGAGCGTACGTGCAGTGACAAGGAAGAAAGGTTTGCGTAGGCGAAGGTCTCAAGTCCACTACGGAGCGTTAAATCTTGATGACCAGCGGTTACACACTAGTTGACATCACTAGGAATAAAGATCAAGTGGGCTAATAGACGGATGTCTTCTTCGCCAACCGTTTGACTGTTCCCAGCAATTGAAGGCCGTTCATGCCGGGCATGTTCACATCACTGATAACGGTGTCGTAGGGCGCGGCACGCAGATGGGTGATGGCTCCTGCGCCGTGAGGGAGGTATCTAACTGAACATGGTCGAGTCGGTGGTGCAAAGTGCCTGCGAGCGCGTCCAGCAATGCTGACCAAATGGAGACCTTATCGTTGGTGGGGTGTGGCCAAGGGGAGAAGCCCCTTTTCTAGTATCCGGCCGAGCAATTGCTCATACGAAGCGACGGCTAACATCCTAACAATCTGAGCTCGGAGATTGTCGATCAAGCTCACCCCGTTCACCATCACGTCATATACCACCCAATCTCCGGCGCGTTCGACGAGGCGAAAGGTTACGAGCAACTGTTCCTTTGAGAAGGCTATTCTTACCAGCACCTCCGCATACCCGTTCCTGATCCGTTCCTGGATATATTGCATTGGTTGGCCGCCATGCCGTTCGATTTTGCTGAAGTACCATAGCGCGCTGACGTACGTTTTTGCCAACAGCGCCTGAAATACGGACCTAAATTCTTGCCGTTGTTTGTCGTCCAATCTCTCCCAGTAATCGCCCAACGACCGCTTCGACATGTCCTCGCAACTGTACCGCTTGCCAACCTCATCCACTAGCCGTTGACGTTGCTCGCTAGTGCGTAGAAATTGACCTAAGTCCTCATCCTGAACCAGAGCCACCACTCTTTCGTTCGTTCGTCTTATGGCCTCGGTGGGTGGACCGGCAGTGGCCATGACAACGCAGATCACTTGAACCGCTGTCACCATGACACCGACAAGAATGAGGACGCTTAGCCGGTGCAGGCTTGTCACACGGTGCCCTATCATCTCATTCTCTTTTTGCTAAAGAGATATGATGAACCTTCCCACGCGTGCAGCCTGGTCAAAATTGATCACATCGAAGTGCCTGAAATAGCGAGGATGACGACTGATGATGATCAAGGTCGGACCGTGGGTTTCGAATCCCACCCTCTCCGCCATTCACCAGTTGGTTTTCACATCTCACGTGGTGCCGTGGTCCCACTCTAGCGACACATAGAGGCTGGGTTTCGAACGGGGATTGTGAAAGGAGTTCTGCTGTCGCCGTATGTGCGTGACTGACCATTTCTTATACTGCCCGAGCAATGTCAATAATTCGTTCCGTAGGGGCTTCAGTTCTGCCTTCTTAATCTGAAATTCTCCAGTCAATTGTTTGATCATAAGCTGACTGTCCATTCGTAGCTCAATCTCGTCCTGCCCATGCTCGATTGCCCTTCGCAAACCCGCAATCGCGGCATAATACTCAGCCGTGTTGTTGGTGCCGTGCCCAAGAAAAGAACTCACCCTGTCGAGTTCCATGCCTTCAGCTGTTTGGATGCTGGCCCCTATGCCATCGGTCCAGGATTGCCACGGCACGTGCCTTCTGCATAGACAATTAAAGATAGTTGCGCTTCTACTCCTGGGCGACTGGTCCCTTGATAAGTTCGGCCCTGACAGGCTCAATCAGTTCTGGCCAGCCTCCCGCCTTGGTTTGCCGAAATGGTCCCGCCGTCTCGCTCAATTGCGAAGTCCTTACCATAAGAGGAATACGTTCTTGATCCAGCACTATTCGTCAGATTATGCAGCTCCTGTTTTGACATATTGTCTCGCTGGCAATTCCTCTATACCGTGAAAAACTCAATTGTCGCCTCATCCCTACCAAAGGCTGTGTACGCTGCATGCCCAATAACCGTCAGATTAATTCAAAGATGATTTACTATGATCGTCGGGATTGGATCATCGAGCGGATTGGCCAGGGATATTGGTCCATACCACTGGACGGTGACGAATGGATGCCGGGACTTCCGGCAGAGTTGAAGCCTCGAGATGTGGACTGGATGTTTTGAGTTGGCGTTGTTTCCACGTGTGTAGGACAGAAGGCAAGTCAGTGTTGCCCTTCGCCGCAGCCGGCGAACGACTGAAGGAATGATGGTGAATAAGGTCCGACACGAGACTAGCTAGGGTCGGCGAACTCTTCCCACTTACGATGATAGATTTCCATCTGTTTAATTAGTTCCATCATCGCTTCGTTGACTGAAAATCCAAATCCTGCCACACCCAGCACTGATGTTCTCACGTGCCAGCGTGCCCCGCTGGCTACCGCCTATAAGTAGAGACACTATGCGTATTCAAATGATGACGACTAGGTTGCTAGTCGACGGCTTCCCGCCCTCGTATGAGGCTGAAGACGTCGCACGCCTTTTTACTGCATACAGCACTGTTAGAAGTGTGTTGATTGTTCGGAGCCCGACAGGGGCTTCATTGGGATTTGGTTACGTCACGTTGGGAAGTGAAGCTGAGGTGAGCGCAGCAATTGCCGCCCTCAATGGAAAGCGCTTACATGGACGTCCCTTATTCCTCATCCGTGCCGAACCGCCTGTCAGTTCCACCGCTTCAAGGCATTGATGTAAAGTTCGGCGGCTGATCGCTCAGCGTGATCTGCCCCTGGGCGCACCTTCATCCCTGTCCTGCTTGCTTTACGCCAATGACACTGGGGGACAGTCGAAAAGCCGCCAACGTCATGCAAGCTCATGGGCACCGAATTCAGTTCGTGCTTGTCGATGTCGTGTTAGCATCGCCAGCGTTTCGGCTGGCTCAATACCGTACGGAAGAAGAGGGGGATGGAGTCCCAATTGCTTGCCGTGTTGACGCACTTCTGTAGGCAGGCAGTCGCCGTCCAAATGTCCGCGTACTCACGACGAAAGCTTGCTGAGCAGGGTTATCGGCTTGAAGCAAACCATTTTCTTCAAAAAGCCGTTCACTCCGGCTACCCAACGTGGCCTCGTCACCGTGTTACTGCCTGATCTCAGGGTACCGAAAAGCCCGATTCTTCCTTCTAGCGAGGTGACTTGGTAGAACGTGAAGATTACATCCGTCCTGTTCAGGCCTTCGTTAACTTGCTCACCGGCAATAAGCGTAAATCTACATTGGAGCAACACTTGCTCTTTAAATATTTCTATGAGGTGGGGGTCCATAAAACTTCTCGCCTGGTGGTGTTATTATTGATAGTAGGCGTAAAATTCGTAAGGCAACGTAGGGTGAAGCGATATAATTCACCCCCGGGTTCGGGTCCGAATTCACGCCCGAATGGCAGTCTATACCCGTAGCTATCCGTCACTATAAAAATGAAGAAACGCCTGTGCTGGAGAGGCATTGGTCGGTATCCATACCTCTCCATCATGCACAGTCACCATACCCCTCAGGACGCCCTTTTAAGGCGAGCGCCCTAGGTTCGGTGCCCGTTGGACTCAAGAATAACGAACAGCTTCTGATTATCGTCCAGCGCCATCTCGCGCATAGGACAACACCCCTGCATTCATCTAAACGGCTGAACAAAAATCGCCCTTTCAGTCGATTGTTCCCCAGTGACACCCATGGGTAAGATTCATCAAACTAGACAGCCCAGCGGCCTGTGCAAAATATGAAGAGAAAGGCGTTAACCGTAAGGAGGAAACGCTATGAAAACCAACTTTATGATCCGACCCACATCAGCTTTCTTGTTCGCCGCAGGAGTTTTGTGCTTCGGCAGTTTAAGCAATGTCATCGCTTCAGAAAACGGGATTGATCCGAATTCGTCAGAAGAGTCCCCTATGAAACCACCAGCCGGAGATGAAACAATCAATGCTGAAGGCCCACGTGCAGCGGCTCAAGAGAAGGAGACTTCGCTTCAAATAAGAGCGGAAATACCCATGTTCTATCTGAGCCTTCAATTAGCACGAGCAGTTCCTCTGAGAGGTTAAGCGAATACATGCTTGAGCTAATCGAAGCCCAAAATCAGCAAGCCGCTCAGGGCTTTTAATTTCGATTCGGTGGGCCTGATCCGGAGGGCACCGCTAGACACCATGCGCACGGCGGGTGTTTGCCAGCTGTTGAAGCTCCCTAAGGCAGCTTTCGCGATCCCTTGAATCTTGAACAAACGAGGAAGGAAAGACAGGTCGTTCTCTTTATGGTAAACCACCGTCTCCTGATCCTTCGTCAGTGCCATGACCACGTCATCACGCAATGAGGAACGCTCCACCCTTACATTTACATGGCCGAAGCGCCTTAAAAGCGGTTTGGTTCGATATAAAGCCAACGATACTCGTCCAGCGTCATGATCGTATAGGTGTTTATATCTAGGTACATACAGGCATACCACGGGCAGCGTAGAAGCACCACGGCCACAGCAATAGGAAGCACAAAGCAGTCCTTTGCTTTCGGATCATGCGATGCAATACCCGATATCTCGCGGCTCTTTTTGCCGGACGATTTGGACTGTCGCTGCATTTTGTTCAGGCGTGCTATTGGCTGCGCAGCCAATTTAACGACAACGCGTAGATGCTTGGTATTGCTTGGAACATCAGCGTTCGGACGTTTCGGTTAACCATGCAAACTTGAGTGGTACCACGACTCCGTCGCCCAATAGTAACGTGTTGGACCAGGGACCGTTCGGAGATTATTTCTTTGCAGGGGCGGGAACCATGACCAGTGAATTTAGAAATTCATGCGGATCTGTGACTGAACCGAATTGCTTCTTTTGGAACTCTTCAGTATTAACGTTTAGCGCACCGACATCTTCAACCGTCCCTGAACCCTCCACTTGGCTGCTGCTTAGCACTGGCTTGCTATTAGTATTTATATTTAGAAACCATTTTGCCTTCTCACGCAAATCAGTCTGACCCCCGCAAAGACATGATTGTGGAGGTATCACTGAATAAAGTGAAGTCGGTGAGACCTTTTTCTTTTTTTAAAAAATGATTTAACGCATATCCAGAACGTGTACCGCGCGAGACCCTGTGCCGTCTCCCTAAACTGGCATGGACGGTCAAAGGGTGGCAGGGGTGTATGGCCACGCTCAGTTCCCACTAGGCCTGGGAGTCCTCAGTCGGCACCCCCGCCTGCGGTGAAAGCCCCCGGGGGGTGGTCACGGTTCGGTCACGGTTTTAGTTACGCTCACCAATGCATCAAATTAGCGAACGGTAGCAGGTGACCTGAGCGATTGCCGCTTCCCTAAAGGGTTTGACCGTCAACTGGTGTCTCTTGTTCACAATTAGTCACATTCGCTTGAGTCGTTCTGCAAAACTGCGATGCTGCGGTTCGACCCCCCCCCGCGCCTCCATACCAACCTTCGATAGAGTCGTTTGCCACATTAACTGGTGATTTTCAGATCGTTGGGCAAACGGAAAGTTTGTTCCTCTGCACATACCAATTTTGCCGTGTCCCGAGCCGTTCGATCAAATCGGCTTGAAGATTCAACCGTAACCCTTTCTTAGACCGGCTTTTTATTCTTCAATCTCAACCATACGTAAACACCACTCGGCTCTGTCCCCTCCTACCAAAGGGACGGTGAGGGTTCGACAGGCTTCTGACCACCAAGCCCGTATTCTGACTACCCACAGACCGAAACCGTCGAGCGGTGCGATATGCGGAGGACCCGGGCGGGAGGTTACTTGGCGATGAAGTGCTCCCGGCGGCTGACCGCCGTGTCGGTGACGAACATGGTTCCCGAGTGCTTGTTGAACAGGGGCCCCAAGCCGGCCAGAATCGGCTCGACCTTTTCCTCGGGCACGACCGTGAAGATCATCACCTGGCTACTGGTATCGTTGAACAACAGATGGCCTTCGTGAAAGCCATGATGGCCCTTGCCGGATACGTTGTTGATGATGGTGTACCCGGTGGCCCCGACCCGGTCCAACAAGTCAGTGGCAAACTTCAGGTGCTCGCCCTGAACTATGATCTTGATTTCCTTCATCCGATGCAACGTTAAGCCGATCATCGTCTTGTCCTCCTCGTCTCCATCCGGCGATGCGGTCATAGTGATAAAACATGCGGTCTCGGGGGTCGAGCGCCACGAGCCCAACCCACCCGTGATGAAACAACTGTTGAAGCAACGAGTGCCGGTTGATGATCGCGCCGATGCGGTCGCGCGGGGCCTCGATCACGGTCAGCAACCGCATGGGCTCATGATACGGCGTGCGCCCGTTTAAGACCGTCTGGGCGGGCAACCCGATGCGCAGGTCGCTGTACGCGCCGGTCATCACGCCGATCCGGCCGACCACATTGTGATAGATCTTGCTGCCGCTTCCATAGACCTCGTTATCGACGGTTGAGAAATAGTGCTCCATGTTGATCCACTGTGCGACCACGAGCGGCGCCGTCATGATCGTTTCGAGCAATTTTCCGGACGCGTCCTGCCGGGAGTCGTATGAATGGAGAAAAGCACGGCCGCGCATATTCACCGTCTGAGTCAAGGCGCGTGGCCCGATCACCATGAGGCTATTCCCTGAAAGCCCCCATTCCGGCCGGGTCTCGGCCCAGTCGTCGCTTCGCCGGCTGGCGAGTTGCCGGGCGGTCTTCTCGATCGGGCCGGTCGGCATGCCGAGAGCGAGGCCGCGCTCGAGGGCAGTCGGGATGCCCGCTTCCTCCAAATCCGTCATGAGGCGAGTGAGGTCTTTCCGATGTGTGGCCGGAACATCTTCCATGTCGATGATGCGGACGCGGTCGGTGGTGGTATCGTGCTGTGCCGCCAAGAAATGCGCATCGCTCGGGATCTTGATGCCGCGCGCCTGCAACAGTTCCCGGACGGCGGGCTTATTGGCCATCGCGGCGATGATCCGGGCATTGGGCAGGCCCTGATTGCCGCCGCAGGCCCCGCAGTCGAGCGCCGATTCGTACGGATTGTTCTGGGACGTGCTGCCGTGCGCGCAGAAGAGAATCACGCGGGCGAAATTGGAGGTCAATCCCATCAATCGCAGCGCGGCCTCCACGAAATAAGCTTGTTCGGTCACGGAGAACCCCGTTTGCGTGAGACGTTCGAGGCGATCCGAAATACCCCGCGGGCTGATCCGATGGCGCTCGCGCAGTTCTTGATAGAATGCTTCTTCAGCCTCCGGAGTGCAGGGCAACGTGTTCGTCGCCTCGCCGCTGATCCCGTCCGCATGGCCGATCGCCTTCCTTCGGATCTTCTCCAAGAGCGCCGGAGAGAGAGCCGCGCCGGCGAGACCAAACCGTTCTCGTCCGAGCTCCCGAATGAGCGCATGCTGCTTGGCCGCAATCATTTCTTCGGCTTCTTCCGGTGTGATCTTGTCGACCGTCAAGGTCGTCGCCACGGACGGCATCAAAAGCTGCTTCAGCCATCGGCTAGTCGTGTGGTACCAACGGGGCAGCAGCGTCTTGCCCAACAAGGGCAGACCGAAGAACCAACCGAGGGCCTCCACCATGACATAGGGCGTGATCACGTTTTCCTTCAGGTCGTGCAGGAGCGTGTGCGCGGCCTTACTGAGTTGGGCCGCTGTCTTGTGTCGTTGGGCGAGGACACCGTGATAGCTACGGGGTACCTCGCGAACCTGGTTCTTTGGTTTCAAGAGGACTGGGCAATGGGAGACCGCATGGTGCGCGCTGAAGGGTTGATAGTCCAACGGCACGCCGAAAAACCCGGCGAGTCCCAACGTTTCATACCCGCCGCGATGCTCGAGATGCCGGCGAAAGACTTCCGAGCGGACGTCGATGCAAAATACGATCTGAGCGAGCGGCCTCGACTGCGCCTCCTGATCGCCTGACGAAGTGCGGGCTGCGACCGCGCGGGCCCCTGCCGCGAGATCGTTCAGCGCCTGTCGCCGATGGTTTGACTCGAAAGCTTCGAGCCAGCGGGGTCCGTGCTGCGAGACCGGAAATCCGGCGAGCCAATTGAGCAACGTTCGGACGTCAGACGGAGAAGTCGATTCAATGGCGGCGGGATCGACCGACAGGGCCCGCGCCAGGTGAAGAAGATATTGAGCCGCCCGTTCTAACCAGTCCCGGACATCCTGATCAACGCGGACGCCGTATTGCTGCCGGCCCAACTCCTCCCATGCTAAATGATCCGGCTTTTGATCGGAGCGGGAAAGTCGCTGGGCTTGCTTGGCGGCCGGCTTCGGGAGACGTCCGGCAATCCACTCGCGTCGCAGCCAATACCCGTGCGGGTAGTTGTCCATGTATGCTCGAATGTCGTCATAATTTCCGGCGATGCCGAGACGATCGCGGCACGTTGCTTCCACGAGTTCTCGCTCATAGAAGAGACGGACCGCGAGGTATTTTACCAGGTCGATCGGGAACTGCTGTTGCCAGGGATATCCGCTCTGATGAGCGCGCCATTTGATATAGCCGGTCCATCCGGGCATGGCGGCCAGGTGCAGGGATAGGTACTCTTCCCAGGCACGCTTGGGAATCCGTAGCCTTGTCAAACTGTCCAGGACCGCATCTTCCGGGCGCTCCGGGAGGGCGCGAATCTTCTTCGGGGCGTCCCGAATGCCGACCAAACGAAGCGTGACGTCATGTTGAGCGAGAAAGGTCCATGCTCCGTAGAACGTCTGATCTCGGTGAGGCATGGACCAGCTTGTTTCACCTTCATCTAAGAACACACTGCACCACTTCACCATCTCCCGATTGATGGTCTCGATTATCGATGTCCCGACGGTTTGGTCGCACCAGGTACCGAGGGTGTCGCGGGACGGCAACTCGAGAGAAGGCCCCGACGTTAAGGGGGTGTATGAGACCATGTCCGGGATGCCCACGGTGGTCTGGAGCCAGGCCGCGATGCGGGAGAATGTACGTGCGTCGTCATCCTGAACCGCATCGCCTCGGTGTGGGCACGGTTCCGTGATGCCATGGATCATGGAGGCGCAGAGGACGTCGAGGTGAGACATGACCCGTCCGGCGAAGTCGACCGCTTTATCGACTGCGAGCGGCTCGAGAGCGGCTTGCAGATCTTCCGTACGGATGCGTCCGCTCGTGACGTAGCGGCGGAAGGTCTCGTTGTCGAGATACTCCCTTCCGCCGAACAAGAGCGCGCCACGCTGCACGGCTTGATCGAACGGAAGTGATTCCAATCCGTGAAGCGGGTTGTGATGGATGAAGGTCCGCATCGGCCAATATTGCGAGATGACTTCGCCGGCCAGCTGGACATAAGACCGCAGCTCCATCCGCTGCGCGTCGGTGAACCTTTGAGGCTCCTGCATCGTCATCATCTAGTCAACCTTTGCCGAGTCGGGAAAGAAGGCGCCGGAACGCCTTCATTCCCGTGTCCGATGCCGCCGGATGCGCACGCGCTTCGGGGCACGAGCGAGGGCATGAAGGACCTCTTCCACATAGAGGCCGCTCAGAAACGCGACGTAGACACGGGTGTAAATCGTACCGAGCCAGGCGGGGAGTAACAGTCGTATGCCGTGGGCTTTGCCATACAAGATCACCCACACTGCGATGATGAGGAGCGCTGAGAGCGCCACGAACGCATCGAACAGGCCCTGGTGCCAGGCCGCCGCCTGAAAGTACGCGGCGGCCTGACCGGGCGCAGGATAGAGGAAATGAGTGAAGGACTCACCGGCCCACAAGTACGTCAGCCCGATGAAGCTCAACGTCGCCACCATGGTGGCGGACACTTTCCACGACGCGACGGCCTCAAGGCGATAGAGACTAAAGATCGCTTGGGCCGAGGTGACCCATGCAAAGAACAGAAAAATGACCGTGCCTTGTGCCTCGAAGAGCGGGATCTTCACCACGCCGTGAGCCATGAGCACAATGACAAGGGGCAGCAAGAGCGTGATGACCAGCCCGGTGGCCCATGTCATGAAAGAAAAGCCGGCCGGTTCTCTGAAGGCGTGATGGCTCGGAAGCTTAAACTCGGTTCTAGCCCGATGGATATTCGTCCCCGAGTTAAGGAATAAGGTGGCCTTGAACAGTCCGTGAGCGCAGAGATGGAATATGGCGAGGGCGAACGCCCCAAGGCCGCACTCCATGACCATATAGCCCATCTGTCCCATGGTGGAATAGACGAGCGTGCGCTTGATGCTGGGCTGAGCCAACATCGCGGCGGCCCCGATCAAGGCGGTGAGCGCCCCGACGACAAAGAGGAGGTAGAGCGTCGTAGGTGCCATGCCGTACAGAGGCGCCAATCGGTTGACGAGAAATCCCCCGGCGTTCACAATTCCCGCATGGAGCATGGCAGACACGGGCGTCGGCGCCTCGATCGTACCGGGGAGCCACACGTGGAAAGGAAACTGGGCGGACTTGGTCATGATCGTGACGACCAGCACCATCGTGATGGCGGAGACCGAAGACATCTCCCACGACGTTCCCTTCCATAGTACGGGGACGGTAGCCGGGTCCGTCACGGCCTGGAACAATTCCGTGACATCGAGCGTTCCGAATGTCGCGTAAGTCATGATGATCGCGATCAACAAGGCGGCATCGCCAAGGCACAGCACCCGCATGGCCGTGCGCCCAGCTTGCCGGGCGGCGGGCCTCGCCTCATGGAACGACAGCAAAATTTTCAATAGCCAGGTGACGGCATGCCAACAAACGAGCAACCAGAACAAATTCCCGCTGGTGACTAGGCCTAGAAGGACGAATGTCAGCAGGCTTAAGAGACCAAAGAATTTGATATAGCCCAGTTCGCCTTGCATATAGCGCCGGGAATAGACGTGAATCACAACACTCACCCCGGTGATGAGGACCATCATCACCCCCGCAAGCCGATCCACCAACATGAGAGGCATGAAGGGGGCAGGCAGGCCGGAGAACTTCAGGACAGTGGCATCATGCTGAACGACATCATACAGCGTCAGGATGGCCGCGCCGGCGGAAATGGCCAGGGCCCAGATGCTAATCCTAGCTGTCCGCTCGCTCAGTGTCCGGCCGAGCAACCCGATTAGCCCGCTGGCAAGCAGCGGTGAAAGGATTGTGATAAGCGGGAGGAGTGAACGCATGGCGGCTCGATGATAAGAATTCGAACTCCGAAAGGTATCATCAAGAACAGTACCGATAGAGACCGGTGAGGTCATGTCTCTAACACATTGGGCATTTAACAAGCAATATTTTTGACCTGAGGAGGCAGGCCAATCCGGAAATGGATCAAGTGAAGACCGCAATGGTCTCGCCACACGGGTCTATCCCTTAGTCAGGAAAACTGATATCGTTGCCCATCGTGAAGCGACTCGACACATGCCACAAGAAATCGGTCGAATGAGGTCGCAAGCCCGCCTGTTGAGCGCTAGGATTCGAGTGAAACATGAGAAATAAGCAGTTTCCCTTGCTCTTTTGACAAGGATGGAATAAGAGGATCGCTCAGACGCGGAATAGTCACTGTACAGGCTAACAGACTTCTCTTCTTTTTTAAGAGACGCTTGGCTCTTCGCTAGTTGATCGGACTAGGGTATGGAAGTCAGCATGTCCCTTGTCGTGATCGTTCCGCTGTTGCCGCTTCTCACGGCGGTGATCATCCTGGTGGGAGAGCCGCAGACTCAGTACCGACGAGCGCAGCTCGCCGTGCTGCCGCTGGTGGCCGCATTCGTCGGCGCTCTCATCACCTTGTACATCGTTGTCTCGGAAGGCCCGATCGCCGTCCGGTTTTACGATCCATCATCCATTGCCAACCTGGCCCTTCCCCTCGGCTTTTATGTCGATCGATTGAGTGCGGTCATGATGACTCTCATCTTGGCTGTGGGCACGATCGTCTATCGCTATTCAGTCAATTACATGTACGAAGACCGCTTTTACCGCCGTTTTATGGCGCTCATCGGATTGACCACGTTTGTCCTCCTGTGCATGGTGTCGAGCGCTAATTTGATTATGTTGTTTATCTTTTGGCAGCTCCTAAGTTACCTGCTGTACTTGCTTGCCCATAACCTGACGCATCCGGCCACGCTCGAAGGAGCGTTTAAAACCTTTACATTCTTACGGATCGGCGATGCGGCCTTTCTCGCCGGCATCGTGCTGGCGCATTCTTTGTACGGCACGATCGAGTTTCATGAGCTCTTTGCCAGAGCAGCCGAAACGTCGTTGATCGTCTCGCCGTTCCCGGGAGTGGAGATAGGTGGGCCCACGGCCGTCACCCTCCTTCTTTTCATCGGCGTGATGAGCAAGTCGGCCCAGTTCCCGCTTCACGTATGGCTGCCAAGCTCCTTGTATGCTCCAACCTCGGTCCATGCGTTGCTCCATGCGGGCATCATCAATGCGGGCGGTTTCCTGATGAACCGTCTCGCGCCCTTGTATGGACTGAGCCCCGTCACACTTCACGTCGCCTTGGTGGTGGGCACGCTCACGGCCATTCTCGGCGCCTCTATGATGCTGACCCAAAATGACATTAAGAAGACGCTGGGCTTTTCCACGATTGGCCAGATGGGTTACATGATCATGGAATGCGGCTTAGGGGCTTTCGGTTTGGCTGTATTCCATCTGATTGCGCATGGCATCTTCAAAGCTACGGTCTTCCTCAATTGCGGAAACGTGATTCATAAGGCCAGACAGGAACCTGCGTTTCCTCCGGCGGTGCAGGCCTCTGAGGAAGCGGAGATCTCACGGCTACCCTGGTCGATAGGATTTGTGACGACGCTGCTGATGCCCCTCATGATTTTGCTTGTCGCGCACGGAGTGTTGCAAATTCCGATTCGAAATTCGCAGGGCTCGGTCATCTTTCTTTTCTTCATTTGGGTGACCTCTACGCAGGCGATATTGACCCTCACGCGTTTGCGTGCCGTGGCATCCTGGAAGGTGTCGGCGGCCATGCTGATGGCATTGCTCGTCATCGTCTTTACCTATCTGTTTGTCGCCGAACGGTTCACCGCCTTTCTGTATCCCGACCGCGACGTGGTGGACTCCTATTACCGGGCTGCTGCACTGCCGGGCTTCCTCTTCGATGGATTAGTAGTCATGACGACGTTGCTGATCTTTTTGGGCTGGGTCTTTCTCAATGCTCAAACGAGGGGACATAGTCTGCGGACGCCCCTGTGGATGGAACGCCTACGGATCCGTCTCTACGTCTTATTCATGAACAGGCTCTATCTTGATACCGCATATGCGAAAGTCGGGCAAGTCGTGATGCGGACTGCCACACGCGTTGATAAAGGATTGTTTGAGAGGGCACGTTGACGGAACCCTTGATTCACACGGTCCTGCTCATGACGATCCCATTGTTGGGCGCGACGGTGGGACTATTCTTGTGGCGAAAACCGAAAGATTTAAAGTCCTGGCTCCTTCTCGTCGCGGCAAGCAGTCTGATCACAATTGGTTGGACCTCAGGAACCCTGCCTGCACAGTCCGGAGATCTCTTTCTCCTCTTGCTTCTCCCTCTGATGGCCTTTGTGACGTTGCTGGGGCAACCCATACATGTGAGCAACGCCGCACCTTGGTTGCTGACAATCCTTTTTCTTGGAGTTGGATTAGGGGCATTGGCCACGGACTCGTCGTCATCGCTGGTGTGCTTCCTTCTTTGTCTTGGTCTCGTCGGCCTGATATTGTTTCACTATCGGCATCAGGGTGGTTCTGATGTCCGGTGGGGAATCGCGATGGCCGTCCTCGGCATGCTGTCCATTCTCATCGCCTTAATCTCGGCTCCGCCGGTTTCAACCCTGGCCGTCGTCGTCGCATGCGCGGTCGCACTTCCTCTCGTGCCGTTTCATAAGACCTATATCACCTCACTCACGGGATTGCCGGGGAACTTACCCGCTTTTCTTGCCCTGTTGCTTCCTATTGTCGGGTTTCACGCCCTCCTGACGCGACTACCTCAATTTCCAATCGCGTTGTCGCAGACGATAACAATTCTCGCTCTGTTGGGAATGCTCTATGGTTCGTTAAAGGCCTTGGCACAATTCCGTGCGGCATCCGTGGCGGCGTACGGCGGCCTCGTGTTCCAGTCGATCCTCTGGTGGTATCTGGCCGCGATTCATGCCTCGACGCCGTCCATTGTGGTCTACCTAAGCGCCGTCGGCGTGGCTACCAGCGGACTGCTCCTGGCCTGGTATATGCTGCGCGCCCGGTATGGCGAAATCGGGCTTCAAGCTTTGAGCGGGCTGGCTCAACCGATGCCGAAATTCGCCGTCGCTTTCTCACTGCTCGCCCTCGCTGCATTAGGAATGCCGCCCTTTGGCGTCTTTTCCGGTTTCATCGGCTTGTTGCTCGTGCCGTCATTCATGTGGTCCGGCGGGTTGATTGTGGTGATCATCGTATGGCTCACCGCCTCTTGGTACGTGTTCGCCCTCATGCAGGAACTCCTGTTCGGCGGTGTGCGCATGGTGCGCCGGCATGAGGATCTTCGACAGTACGAGCTTGCGTCCTTGGTCATCGTACTCGTGTTGCTGGTTATCTTGGGTGTCATGCCGTCACGCTTCTTTGATATCGGGGCGATCAGCGCGCTGCAAGCATCCCTGACGGAGTCGCTCACATGGAACGAATAGAGACTACGATCGCCTCTGAAACACGTCGCATGGAGCTTCGCGGTATCGTGCGGCTCGCCGGCGAAGTGATCGCTCGATATTGGCCCATGCGCAACTTCGTGCATCACAATCCCTTACATAGTCTTGAGTATTTGCCGTTTGACGAAACGGTCCGGCGTGGCCGGAAATTTCTAGGAGGCCAAGGATACCTCTCCGATGAGACCTACCGGGGGTATCTTCGCGCAGGCCGCATACGGCTCCAACATCTCGACGAAGCCATCCAATCGTTGGGTCGTGACGAGTACATCGTCGTCGGTCCGTGCCGCATCGGACACCGCGAAGTGTTGCGGGCCTGTTTGACCCATGGACTGTGCTCCGTTCCGGAAGAGCCGTTGGATGCGTTGTTGGATCATGCATCGAATGAAGATGAGATTATCGTCACTCTCGCCGATCATCTTACTCCCGCTCTCAGGGATGCCACGGTCGATGAGAAGATTGCAACGGCTGTATCTCAAGATCGAGCGGCGTTGGGCCGTTATTTGACGCTCTCGGATTGGTGCGATCGTACGTGCGGCACCCGCATCGTTGCCCTGGTCAACGATGAGCTCATCAAATGGTGTGAAATGTTTCTCGACGAAGGGCACGCGACGTGGTCGATGCCGCATCGAGAACAGGGATTCTATGGGGCCTGGAAATCTCTTGCAGGACTTGAATGGTCTCCGTGCGGTATCAAGGACAGCCGTCGAAAAATCGCTGATCTGCCGGAGCATCCGGAAGACGTGGTGCTGGAGAGTCTGGAGATCCTTGGGATTCCAGACGAGCTTCGGCAAGACTATCTTTCGCTTCAGCTCACAGCCCTTCCCGGCTGGGCGGGACTGATCAAGTGGCGGGCCGAGGAACGGGATTATGCGTGGCAGCACGCCTATCCGGTCAGTCTGGTGAAGTTCCTTGCGATCCGTCTCTGGTATGTCCGCGAGCTGGTTCAAACGACCTGCCGAGAACAATTAGGTATCGAAGGAAACTTCCAGGCGATTGCCGCTTATATGCAAGAGTTTCCGCATGCCTATTTTTTTAAGAAGGAACTGATCGCAGGACGCCTGCCGGCATCCTATGTCGAGGACGTCGCGCGATTGTCCGGAAACAGTGCCCATGAGTGGAAGGCGCTCGCGGATCGCCTGCAAATAGAAACCGGGCCATCCCGTGATGAATCGAGACGGATGAGCGCGGCGCGCCGCCTGGTTGCGCTGGCACGAGCGCTGGAGATTGTTCCGACCGTCCTTCTCGAAGGCGCGCCTAAAGATCTTGCAGAGCTGGTGAAGTGGATGGAGAACTTTCCCGAGTCGGACCATGGGCCGGTTTGGCTCAATGCCTTTGAAGCCGGATACCACAAGCAGTTATTCGGCATGCTGATGCGAACGGCTTCAACGGCGAAGACGCCAGCTTCTCACAGTTCCCAACCTGTGCGCCCCCAATCGCAATCGGTCTTTTGTATCGATGTTCGCTCGGAGCCTTTTCGTCGGCATTTGGAATCGACCGGCGCGAATGAGACCTATGGCTTCGGCGGATTTTTCGCGGTCTTTATCCGCTATCGTGGATGGGGGAAAGAACATTACACGGAACAGTTTCCGGTCATCATGCGAGCGCGGAATGCCGTACGGGAAATTCCCCGCAGTTACCTCGAGCATGTAGTCTCGAAGCATGAGGCGAGAGCGAAGCTGATTCATGCGGGACACACGCTCCTGCACGATTTAAAGGAGAACGTGGTCACGCCCTATGTGATGGTCGAGTCGGTGGGATGGTTCTACGCGCTGCCTATCATCGGCAAAACAGCCGTGCCTGCGTTGTATCGGCGTTTTACCGCCTGGGTTCAACGTCTCTTGGTTCCTTCGGTTCCCACCAGCCTGACAGTCGATAAATTGACTCCCGCCGATATCGAAGAAATGTTGGTGTCAGAACAGCGGGCTATCATCTGGAAAGCTTTGCGGGATCAGCATGGCATTCGAGGCTCCCATATCTCACAAGAATTCGTCGAGACGTTACGCCTCCAGGCTTTAAACGGAGAAGTCGGCATGCCGCCGCCCCTGGGGAGCATTGCTCAGCATCTTCTTTCGAAAGACGAAGTCGTCGCGTTTGTAGAGACTCTGCGGAAACAATATCGGATCAACCAGCGATCGGCTTCGTCCCAAAAGGAACGAATCACGCGAACCGGCTTCACGCTCGATGAGCAGGTCCTCACCGTGCAGACGGCGCTCCGCATGATGGGATTGACGCGGAACTTCGCGCGAGTCGTCTTATTCTGCGCTCATGGCAGCACCTCCGAGAATAATCCGTTCGAGTCGGCACTAGATTGTGGTGCCTGCGGAGGCAACGAGGGGCACCCCAATGCGCGCGTGCTCGCGACGATGGCCAATAATCCGAAGGTGCGGGAACGGTTAGCTAAGGATGGCATTGCGATTCCCGCGGACACTCATTTTCTGGCCGGTCAGGTCGATACGACGACCGACGACGTACGTCTCTTCGATCTCGAAGACGTGCCGCCGACTCATCGAAAGGATGTCGCGCGACTGCTGGAGGACCTCCGGGAGGCTGCTCAACTCACGAGTCAGGAACGATCTGTACGGTTTCCGGAAGTGACGGCTGCGTTGCCCCTTGCCCACGCACGCACGTTTGTGCAGGAACGTAGCGTGGACTGGAGCCAAGTACGTCCTGAATGGGGGCTAGCCGGAAACACCACCTTCATTATTGGCCGACGGGACCTCACCAAGGGACTCAATCTCGCGGGCCGCGTCTTCCTGCATTCCTATGATTATCGGGAAGACCCGACCAACCGTCTGCTTGAAGTCATCATGACCGGTCCGCAAGTCGTCGGGCAGTGGATTAATATGGAACATTATTTTTCTGCGGTCGATAACGAGGTGTATGGAAGCGGCAGTAAAATCTATCACAATGTCGTCGGGCGGGTTGGCATCATGTCGGGACCCTGGAGTGATTTGCGGCTTGGATTGGCTCGGCAAACCGTGATGAGCGGCGAGGCGCCGTATCACGAGCCGATGCGGTTGCTGGCCGTGATCGAAGCGCCACGCGCACACATCGGAAAACTGATCGAGCGACATGAAGTGCTGCAACATTTTTATCATAACGAATGGATGCACCTCGTCGCTTTTGAGCCGGAAGATGGAACCCTATACCGGTATCGGCCAAGCGGCACATGGTATCCAATTGATGGGGGTTCAGAACTTACATCAAACGAACATGAGAAAGGAGTCAGTTGATGAACGGCCTGACGTTGCATTCGATGAAGGAAATTCGTGTGATTGTCTCGGGGGAGCACCGGGCCTTTGTGACCGAAATGCTGGACAAGCAAGCGACGGGGTACACGGTGATCGGCAACGTGTCGGGAAAGGGCCATCACGGAGTTCGTGAAGCCCACTTTATGTTCAGCGAGCAGGAAAGTCTCGTGATGATAATGGCCGTGGTGCCGGAAGAGAAAGTCGAGCCGATCCTGGCCGGGTTGCGGCCCCTGTTCGACAGACATTCCGGAGTCATGTTTGTGAATGATGTGGCAGTCAGCCGGCGGGAATACTTCGGGAAACCGCTTGCGGGCGGAATCAATCCCTAATATGAAGTGAGCGTCGAGGAGATTCCGGAGCGCCGCTCATCATTGAGAGAAATAAGGTGGCGTTATTGTTTTGATTCGAGCATCCTGACTTTCTCTGTCAGCCGCTCCATTTCGCGCTTCAGTTCAATCATCCGTAATTCTCTTCCCACGGTCGCGTCTTCGAATCTTTCGAGTTCTCGTATCTTTTCATGGAGCGAATTGTTGAGCGTCTCGATACGCTCCTCCTTTTTTCGGGCTTCTGTTTGATCGCGAATAATCTTTCCATAACACGCGGGTTCGGTATTGTGCAGCCAGACGGTCACGCCGCTCACCCACACACGCCGGCCGTCTTTATGCAACAGCCACCGATCGTCGGAGGCGCAGCCGGTTTGCTTCGCCGTGCTCAGTTCCTGTTCTACGGCGGATTGGGCATTGTCTTCTGGGGTATAGAAAATAGACAGATGTCGGTCTTTTATTTCGGCCTCTGTATATCCCAGGACCCGATGGCCTCCTTCGTTCCACGTCAAGATGCGACCTCCGTCGTCGAGCAGAAAGATGGCAAAATCTTTAACGCTGTGCACGAATAAATCGTATAGTTGGTCTCGGTGGTCGGGATGTTCGATCGCGACGGCCGCCATTCATATGATAGTAAAGGATGACCTACGCGTGCGGATAGAGTCATACGTGAAGTGAACGCGACAGGATTGCTTACACGGGCTCGCTGTCAGGTAGGGGGGGATTCGTCGATGCTCGAGATTAATCTCGCTTGGTTTGAGGTTTCTTCTCCGAATGGCCGGCTGCAGGGCTCGTATTCTCGCTTCGAAGTTGAGTGGTAGAGGGCGTGGGACCGGCCAATCCTTCCAGTACCTTGAGCCGCTCACGCAGACCGAGCAACTCGGTCTTATAACTTTCTCGCAAAATATCCGTGAGCCTTTGCACCTGTTGTTCAAGCGATGCCGCCAATGGCGCCATGCCGTCGACCGTCGCCTGTAAGGAGCCGACCGATCCTTCAAAGTTTTGATGATCTTTGAGTATGTGTTGCTGCAGCTCGATGTCATTCTTCAGCGACTCCGCCAGTCGCTTCGTCGAACGGTCCAGATTGTCATAAGTGCGTCCCATCGAATCCACATTGGCAAAGATCACCGTTTTCAAGGCATCTACCGATTTCGATAGGTCGTCTTGTCGTTTGTCCTGCGCTAACTGAATGGATTTAATGTCTCGTAGTTCGTCTTTCAAACTGGACGACAACATGTCGAATTTACGATTCATGGAGCGGTCAATGTGTTCGAGGTCGCTCGTCGTCGTACACGCAGACGTCGTGCCGAGTAAAAGGACCAACATAAGAATTCGGCCGGCGTAAGAATTCGTCATAGCTCCCCCTTGTAATGACTGTGATGAAGTATACGGGTCGGGGAATTTAGAATGCCGTCAGTCTTTGTGAGGAGATTGATAGGGCCTAGGGCTTACGTTAAAACGCGATGAAAAGCGCTTTGTCCTGTAGGCGTCGCCCCTATAGCGAACTCTCGTAGAGCCCTCTACACTGCCTGTATGGCTCGCAAAATTCAATCAGCCAGTATTTCATTTGGGTTGGTGACCATCCCCGTCGACCTCTTTAGCGCGGTCAATGATCAAGATATTCATTTCAATCAAGTCCATGGAAAATGCGGCACGAGGATTAAACAGCAACTTTTCTGCCCCACATGTGAACGGGTCATTGAACGAAGCGAACTCGTGAAGGGCTATCAAATTTCAAAAGGAGACCTGGTCACCTTCTCGCAGGAAGATCTGGATAAGCTAGAAGCCGCGGAGTCGAGCAGTTTGGAAATTTTGCAATTCGTTCCTTTAGCGTCCGTGGATCCCATCTACTTTGAGGACACGTACTTCCTGGGTCCGAATAAAGGCGGAGAGAAGGCCTATCATCTCTTGGCGCAGGCCATGGAGCAGACCCAGCGTGTCGCATTGGCGAAATTCGTCTGGCGGGGGAAGGAAAATTTGTATCTCGTGCGGCCCGTCCAGGGAGGCCTCATGCTCCATCGGATGTATTATGCCGATGAAGTGCGGGATTTTGGGGAGATTCCGAAAGGCCACGGCACGGTGACGGATCAGGAGATGAAGCTCGCCACCCAGTTGATCGAAACCATTTCTGAACCCGAATTCAAGCCGGACGCCTTTCACGATGAGTACCGGCAGCGCGTCTTGAAGATGATCGAGCAGAAGGCGGAGGGCAAGGAGGTGACGATTCAAGCGAAGCCGAAGCCGGCTCCGGTGCTCGATCTCATGCAAAAGTTACGAGATAGTCTTCAGCAAGCGGGAACAAAGCCATCCAAACAAGTCGAGGCCTTACCGGCCCGTGGTGAACGACCCTCACGAAAGAAGGCTCAAGCCGGGAGGAAATGATTCCTTCCTATACGACGGATGAGGTCCTCCGGATTTTGCATCTCTCCCCGCAGACCTTTCGGGACTGCCTGCGCGCCGCTTCCTATCCTGCACCTATCGCCCGAAAGCCCCATCAGTTTTCTTTTCACGATTTGCTGATCGTTCGAACGACCAAGGGATTGTTGGAAGCGGGAATTTCCGTGGGGCGAATTCGGAAAGTTCTCGCGTCGTTGAAGCGGCAATTGCCGGATGATCAAATGCTTTCGGGCGTCAAAATCTTTGCCGATGGACATCGGGTGGTCGTGTGGGATGCGACCGGACAATGGCAACCCGATTCCGGCCAATTCCTCTTGGACTTTGACGCGGCCGACGTCAATCGGCTTACAAAGGTTCGACCTCTGGCGCGGCCACGTGAGAAGCCCCGCTCCCTGGCGCAGCAATGGTACGAACGGGCCCAGGAACTGGAACAGGATTCGCCGGAAGAAGCCTGCCATGCTTATCAAGAAGCCATCAAGATCGATCCAACCTTTGTCGACGCGCACCTGAATCTTGGCCTGCTGTTTCATCTCGGGAATCGACTCGATCAGGCAGAAGTCAGCTATCGACTTGCCATCGAGTATGGGCCCAAAGAGGCGCTGGGGTATTTCAACTTGGCTGGCCTGCTGAAACAGTGCGGCGATCGCGCCGGCGCGATTGCGGCGTACACGCAGGCGATTCAGCTCCAACCCGATCTTACTGAAGCGCACGAGCAATTGGCGCGTCTGTACGACGCCGAGGGAAACACGACGATGGCTTTTCGTCACGGGTCTGCCTCATACAAACTGAAAAAACCACGCTCATCGTCCTCGCGGTCGTCTTCTCGGCGTCCCCGCCGATCACCCCCCCGATCCAGTTAACCAATCGAGCACTCAATTGTATGGTTGAGTGCACGTAGGCATTATACCGGTCTAATCCGTTTAACTTACCGAAAACTTTGACAAAGTGAATTCCGCGGCTAGACTTTAAAGACGCAGGGGAGGGGTATGCCGAAAATCTGGAGATGGGCAGGACCATACGTCATGGCGATCTTCTGGATACTCCTCTTGGGGACGATATTAAGCTTCGTACCCCTCGTCAAGGCCGATGATTCCGCTTCGACCGGTATCATCGTCTCGCACGCAATTCGCTTGGCGAGCTACATAGCGGCCATGCTGATCGTGTGGCTGCTGTTCAGTCGAACTACGCACCAGATCCCTGACGATGAGGGCGGCCTCGCCTTTCTTCGGGGGATTCTTCGCCCCTCGACCGCATTGCTCATTGTGTTCGTCAGCTTTCGATTGCTTGAACCATCGGACGTCATCGCTTCATATTCCGTGAGCAGAATGAGTGCGCACTGGATCGGTGTCCTCAGCATGGTGGCTGCCGCTTCGTGGCTGACGGTCTCATGGGTTCGTTCTTCACACGCGCTGATTGCCTTTTGTGAACGCCTCGGCCAAGGCACCATCGTGCAGACAAAGGATTCAGCCTCCGAGCGCGAGGGGCGATTTCATTTGAGCCTGCAGTCGCGTGCCGGAAAACATACGTCGGACGAAACAATTCCTCTTCGGCGTCCTGTGCCCAAGCGAACGTTAGGCCGGTATCGGATCGTGAAAGAACTGGGCCGAGGATCGATGGGAGTCGTGTATCTCGGGGAAGATCCGACCATTCATCGTCCCGTCGCGATCAAAACGATGCGGCTCGATCAGGCAGAGGATTCGGATGTGGTGAAGGAGGTCAAAGCCCGGTTTTTCCACGAGGCCGAATCGACCGGCCGCCTGTCGCACCCCAACATCGTGACGATCTACGATGCGGGCGAAGAAGAAGACCTCGGGTACATTGCCATGGAATTTCTGGAAGGCACCACGCTGAAAGCCTCCTGCAAAAAGGACGCGCTGCTGCCGGTCCGTGACGCCGTGACGATCGCCGCCATCGTGGCAGACGCGTTGGATTACGCGCACCGTCAGGGTATTGTGCACCGGGACGTGAAACCCTCGAATATCATGTTGACCAAAGAGCAGGTCGTCAAAGTCACGGATTTCGGCATCGCACGCATCACTACCTCGACAAAAACACAAACCACTATGATCATGGGAACGCCCAGCTATATGTCCCCCGAACAGGTCGTGGGCGAAAAAGTAGATGGTCGTGCAGACATCTTTTCGCTCGGGGTCGTGCTCTTTGAATTGCTGACGAGCGAGAAACCGTTTCAGGCCGAGAATATCACGGCGTTGCTTTTTAAGATTGCACATGAAGCCCCGCAGTCGGCGCGAATGCTTCGGCCGGACCTACCCCCAAACACGGAAGCAATCCTCGAACGCGCGCTACAAAAAAACGCCGCCAACCGGTATCAGCAGGCGAGGGAGTTGGCTCAGGAACTCAGGGCCTGCGTCGAGTTACTGCATGTCTGACGGGAGCCGAGCTCTCAGGTCCCTGCCCTATGGCGCGAAGTCCGACGTCGGATTGAAGCGCGCGCGTAACGAAGACTGCTATTGCGTCGAGCCTACACTCGGTTTGTCCGTCGTATGCGACGGCATGGGCGGTCACCATGCCGGTGAACTGGCGAGCGCATTAGCGGTCGAGACGATTCGGGTCTATATGGTTGAGGCTGACCTCAATGCCCGGGCTCCCATGATCGATGCCTACGACGCCGCCTTTCTTCCGCATACCAACCGACTGGCCGGCGCTCTTCGAGCCGCCAATCGGACGATCTATCGTGAAGCCCAACAGCGTCCGGAGTGTGATCGCATGGGAACCACGGTAGTGGCGGCTCTTATTCATGGCCGTGCGCTGTCGTTTGCCCATGTCGGTGATAGTCGGCTCTATCTCATTCGGAGTGGCGCCATTCATCTGCTGACGGCGGATCATTCGCTTGTGATGGAGCAGGTGCGAGACGGACTTTTGACGGAAGAGGAGGCGGAGCGGTCCGCACAGCGCCATGTCGTGACCCGGGCGCTAGGCATCGAGGCGACGGTGGATGTCGAATTGGGTGAATTGCCGATCATGGACGGCGATCTGCTGGTGTTGTGCTCCGATGGCCTCACGCGCGGGGTGCAGTCCGCCAAAATTTTGCAGACGGTCCAGGCGTCCGCCGATCTGCAGACCGCTTCCGAGGAACTCGTCGCGTCGGCGAACACCGCCGGAGGCGAAGACAATACGACCGTCGTGCTGATTGCGCTCCAACCACCCGCCAGACCTCGCATGTGGCGGCGAATACGAGACTTGATCTGTAATAGCGACAGGCGACCCTGACATTCATGGAGGAAGTATGCCGGACATTGTGACCCAACCGCCGAGGCTCATCGTCAAATATCAGGGAACGGTCATTCAAGAGATGGAACTCAAAGATGCCCAGCTGACGATCGGGCGGAAGAACGATAACAATTTGGTGATCGAGGATCCGTCCGTCTCCGGGCACCATGCGAAGATCGTGAAAATCCAGTCGGTATTTTTTGTCGAAGATTTAGGGAGCACCAATGGTACCGTGATCAATAATAAGGCGGTCGATCGCTGCCAGCTCCAAGACTCGGACATGATCATGATTGGCAATCACCGGCTTGTATTCCAGGATGTCGTCAAGCCCAGTGTCGTGCCGGACTGGTCACCTACGGACGAGGCAGACCAGACGATGGTGATAAAGGGACCCAAGCCGCGCGACGGAGGGAACGCCTCGCCCAAGCCGGGGACGCTGAAGATTGTAGCGGGCCGGACGGATCTTCACGAATACCAGTTGAACCATCAACTCACGGTGATCGGTTCCGAGGATGGCGCCGCGGTCAAGCTACGCGGGTGGTTCGCTCCCAAGGTGGCTGCCATGATCGGCCGGCGTGGCGATGGGTATTATGCCAGCGCCGTACAGGGCGGTAAAAAATTATGGGTTAATGGCCAGGTCGTGAAGAGTCAAGTCGATCTGAAGGACGGCGATCGACTGGAGGTTGCGGGCGTGAAAATGTACTTTTCAATCAAACTGCCGGAGAAACGTTAGAGCGAGCGGCCCGCCTTCATTTTTTGAAAACGCTTGAGCGCGTCGTAGCAGTTCTCCGAGACTTCTTTGTAATTTTCTTCAAGACACTGCAAAATATTGCCCCCGCCCGGATTCACGTGAGGGCAGTATTGTTTCACATCCCCTTGGCAAGCGGCTTTGAAATGTTGCATGTCTTCCGTGATTCGTGCCGCCATCTTGTCAACGGCGTGCTGACAGGCCGGTGAGAGTTTCGCCTCATTCTCTTTAAAGCACTTTCGGCGTGCCCCACCCGGTTCCACTCCCTCGCAGAGCTTTTCAAGTTCGACCATACACTCAGGCGAGATGCCCTGAAGTGCCGGAATGTTTTCGGCAGGCGGGACAGCGAGCGGCGCGACTGTGGGTTGTTTGGACGTTCTCGTTGGCTTGGCCGCCGAAGAGTGTTGAGGAGACTTTGAAGCGGGAGGAGGAAGCGCACGCTCAGAAGAAATCGCAGGCGCTGGTGTAGGTCCACCCGCAGGGGAAGCGGTTGCCGAATCCGACGGCGTCACGGCGAGGGGTGGGACGGAAGAAAAATACGAAGGGACCGTGGTCAGTGTGTCGCTAGCCGATGGCAGGGATGACAGCGGTGGCGCGTAAGTTGGTTCGTCCATGGCAACGGGCGCAGGAGGTGGTGGCAGATTGAAGAACACCAGCCCCCACGCAAGACCGAGCGCGATGGCGCTAAAGATCCCGACGAGAAAAGAAGTTGGTAGCCTCGTTCGCGGAAACACGTCTCACCTTCTGCCGTTCAGCTCGGAAAAGAGCAGTCAGCAGAATACGTCAAGCGCAGGGAAAAATCGATGGTGGATAGTTTACACGGACTGAGTCATTTTGCGGACGATCCGAGATTGCGATTGAGCCAAGAGGAGCCCCTGTTCCATCAACCCCTTTACCTTTTCGAGATGGGCGCCCTCGAGGGTCGTGGTCGCTTGATCAATCTCTCTGGCCGTCACCAGAGCGAGGCTCTCCAGTTCAGTCGTGCTCGTCGCCAACTCTTTTAGAAAGAGATGCATATCCATACGATACCGCCGGAGTGTGTAGGCTTCGAGCGCCCGCTTGATCGCCAAGGCGACGAATTCACCCTGAAACGGCTTCTGTAGACAATCGAAGGCGCCGGCATCGACCGCTCGACTTGTAAATGTCATGTCGCCATGGCCCGTCATGAGTAGCACTGGCGTCAATGGTTGGAGACGGTGCGCTTCCCGGAGTACCGTAAACCCATCGATGGCCGGCATTTTAAAGTCGCAAATAACGGCGCTATACGCGGTGGTACCAAGGCGAGTCACGGTTTCTTCCGGCGATTCGCACAGATCGATGTGAACCGACGGAAGACGCAGCTGAAGGGACACGGGGAGCGCTTCCAACAGCGCAGGATCGTCATCGACGATGAGTATCCGACCGCCGGGTGACTCATCCACATAAGCGCCGCCGAACGCTCGACGCTTTGCGAGGGCCACAAAGCAGTTGACCTTCGCCTTGACGATGTTCGGCGCGATCGGCCGAAACAGGTAATCGACCGCACCCAGCCCATAGCCCTTCTGAATATCGACCTCGTCACGGTGGAAGGCAGTCAGAAAAATAATGGGGATGTCCTGCGACTTCTCGCGGGCTCGAATCAGGCGCGCCGTCTCGTAACCATCCATCGTCGGCATCTTCACGTCCAACAAGATGGCCGCCACGTCCTCTTTGAGCAGGATGCGCAAGGCCTCATCACCGGACAGTGCGCAGAAGATCTTTCGATCCGGACCATCCAGGAGCGCCTCGAGGACGTTGAGATTAGCCTGATGATCATCGACAACAAGAATGGAGACTTTGTCCATCCGTTCGCGGGTAAGAGCTTCCGTCACATGCATCATGGGAGCACTCAAGTAGAGGGGATCGGAAGAGAGGATACAATACCAGCCATCCAATTCTTTCACAATAGGCTCTGAGATTACATACTGTCTCTCATCTATACGTAGGCTCGATATGCCTGCTTGTGGCTGGGAAAGACTCCTCGTCGAGCTTCCATCTTTGGTAAAATTCGATGAGCCTCATCATTTTGTTGGAAGGAGGTTGCTTATGGCCGTTCAAGTCTATGGAGTCAATCATATTGTGATTGAAGTGGATGATGCAGAAAAAGCCGTCGCGTTCTATCAGGACGTCTTCAATCTGACGATGCTGCGCGGAGGCGAAGGCGCGGCGTGGTGTAAGCTGGGAGAGCATCAATTCATGGCGATTTTCGAAGTGGAAGAATTGCGGCCGGATCGCGTCAAACATTTCGGAATCATGGTCCGGGATGAGGATCAGATTGCCGAAGTGCGAGAGAAAATCAGCGGAAAGTACGGTCTTACACTGGAACCCCATTTCCGGTGTGATTTCCGAGATCCTTGGGGGAATCGGATTCAGGTGGGAGATCTCCACGATGAATCGCTGATCTGGCTGTTGCCCTATCGAGAAGTGCAACATGCGAACATTCGGTTCACCGACGACATCGTGCCTGCGGAGAAAACGGTCTCGTAACCATCGAACGGTATGGTAGCCGGCTAAAACACTTCGTTGGGATGATCGGCCAGCCACTGCGTGAGGCCCGGGAGCCTGAAGGATAGCAACGCTTGCGCCTTGTCGCAGTTTAATGACGTGTCGGCCGGACGAGGAGGACCTGGATACATGAGGCGTGACACGTGCTCTAGCTTGGGATTGAATTGATGCCAGCGTCGCGCGAGAATTTGCCCAATCTGCCAGCGCGAGAGTCGCTCGGAGCCGGCAATGTGATACAGTCCCGGTCGATCCTGCGCCAATACCTCCCATAGGGCTCGCGCCGTCACGGCGGCGGGAATGGGACTTCGGAACTCGTCGTCGAATAAGGTCACCATGCCACCGTTTTCCCACGCTCGACGCATCGTTTCATTGAAGCCGCGATCACCGGAGGGGGACATCCCTCCGTTGAGCGATGTGCGGATGACGGTGTGCATGGGTGATAGCAGGACGATGCGTTCGGCTTCAGCTTTTGTTTCGGCGTAGAAATTCAGTGGGTTGACGGCGGCGGTTTCGTCGTACCCGCCGTCGCGACCGTCGAAGACTAGGTCCGTGGAAAGGAAAACGAAGCGAATGCCCTTCGCCAATTCCACCAAGCGTCGGGTGGCGTCGACGTTCACGGCGCGTGCCTGCGCGGGTTCGCGGTCACAGGCCGGCGTGTTCGTCATGGCGGCACAATGAATGATGAGCGTCGGCTGGAGGGCGTAAAACATTTTCTCGACGGCTGTGGCGTCGGTGAGATCGACCTGACGCCGCGTCGTTCCGGAGATCTTCCACGCCGGAACGGCTGCAGGCGCCGATTCGAGGAGCGCGCTGCCGATCAGTCCCCCGGCGCCCGTGATCCAGACCCTGTGTTCCAAAGACGGGATGGCAAAAGCCGTAAGTAAGAACTCGACGGTCATCGCGGTCCACTATAATATGGAATAGTGGAAAAACGCACCTTGCTATAGTATGGTGATGGATTATTGCCGGTCTGCACACAATCGTTAAAGGGTGGTATATGGCTGTCCCCGTTTCGCAGATGTACACGGTCGCGTCGTACGTGTTGACCCAGAAAATGAAGGGGGTGAAGCGTTACCCTCTGGTGCTCATGTTGGAACCTCTCTTTCGTTGTAATCTTGCGTGTGCCGGTTGCGGGAAAATCCAGTATCCCGATCATATCCTGGATAAACGCCTGACGCCGGAGCAATGCTGGACGGTGGCGGACGAGTGCGGGGCTCCGATGGTCAGCATTCCAGGCGGCGAGCCGTTGATTCACCCGGAAATGCCGGAGATCGTCCGAGGACTGGTCGAGCGCAAAAAATACATTTACCTCTGCACGAACGCGATTCTCCTCGAACGCAAACTGCAGGACTATACCCCCTCGAAGTATCTGACGTTCAGCGTCCACATGGATGGCTTGCAAGAAGAGCACGATCATGCCGTCTGCCGGGATGGTGTGTACGATGTCGCCGTCAAGGCGATCCAAGCCGCGCTCAAACGGGGATTTCGGGTCACGACGAACACCACTTTGTTCGACGACGCCGATCCGGCGCGCGTGCGCGCCTTCTTTGACGCGATGATGGATTTGGGCGTCGAAGGTATGATGATTTCTCCGGGCTATAGCTATCAAAAAGCGCCCGATCAGAAAAACTTCCTTAAGCGCAGCCGCACCCACCAATTGTTTTCACACATTCTGGAAAACCGTAAACGACACTGGCGCTTTAACCAGTCTCCACTGTTCCTCGACTTTCTCATGGGCAAACGCGAGTATCAATGCACGCCGTGGGGCAATCCAACTTATAATATTTTCGGCTGGCAGAAGCCGTGTTATTTGTTGCAGGAAGGCTATGTTCCCACGTTTCAGCAGTTGATGGATTCGACGAGTTGGGATGACTATGGCACCGGAAGAAACGAAAAATGCGCCGACTGTATGGTGCACTGCGGTTATGAGCCTTCGGCTGTATCCGACACGTTCGGATCGCTGTCCGGCTTCGGCCGGACCGTTCAGTTAACGTTGATGCCCCATGTCTAATCGCACGCCCACTTCGCTTGCGCCTCTTCTCCATCCATGACGACCCCGCATCATTCTCCCTCTGATTCCGATTCCCTCGAAGGCCGTATCTTCACGCCGGCGACCCACGCTGAACTCGTAGAAGCTGTCGAGCAGGCATTTGATTATCGTGGCGACGTCGCGCTGGAACTCCGCTCCGGTGAGAGCGTGGAAGGATATGTGAGCAACCGTGACGTGACGGCTGCAGAGCCGTTTCTTACGATCTTTCCGCCAAACGAGTCGAGCGCGCGGGCCATTCGATACGTCGACATCAGAACGATCAGTTTTACCGGGAAGGATACGGCGTCTGGAAAATCATGGGAAGCGTGGGTTACAAAGAAGCATGCGCAACGGCAGGCGGAGGCTGAACGCGCGTCTGCCGACGCTCGAGCGCGAGGCCATTTATGAGGGGCCTTTGCTATCATTTTAGATGATTATACGTATACATAAAAATTGTCCCAAACAATGAGAATGTTCTTAATAAAACAAATGTTTGACAGATGTTTCCTATCATTGACAAAGAAAGGCATCTATGTTAGAAGGGTTCGCCCTAAAGCCTTGGATTTCCGCAACGTGAGGCTAGGTGGTCGGCGCACGGAACGCGTATGAGGCGGGTGTCTTGTTGCAATTAGCCCGAATTCTGCTCGCGCGTCTTAGCCGGAAATGCATTCTGATTGCAGTGATTGGGTTATGTATGGTCGCCGTCCCCATCGTCCGAGCCGAACACGAAATCGACCATCGATTTGTGGTCGAAGGATATGTGTGTGGCGCCGATGGCAAGGCCCTGGCCAACCAGGAAGTGATGGTCAAGGACACGCGGATACCATTGGGAAAGACGACTTATACGGATAGCGACGGCTTCTATTCGGTTCGATTGCATCTGCACAACGAGAATCAAGGTGATCCCATTCTTGTGGCTGCCGGCGAGCGAGAGCAGCACATCAAGGCATCGTTCGATCCGAAGAATATGAAGGCGGAACGGAAGTCAGTGGTCAACTTCGGCTCCGGGTGTGAAGGGGCGCAGGCGGGCACGAACCGCTGGGTCTATTACAGTGTCGGCCTAGGGCTGGCAGGTGTGGCGGCTTTTGCCGGGGCGAAAATGTTACGCAAACCGCGTCGGGCTGCAAAACGTGAAAAAGGCCCGCGGAAGTAGTTGCGCTGACAGGGCGTTCTGCGCGTTCATCCTTGGGTAACTCTGAAGAGTCTGTAGCATCGATCGCATTTGTCAGGTGGCGCTTTTGCTCCAGGCCTGGCCTGAGCGAAAGCGTTTTTTGTTGAGAGCAGTCTTCAGCGAATTGCATTGAAGTCTCGTGGCGAATCGGTTTCGAGAAAGGAGCGAATTGCAGTATGAAGCGTCTAGCCTTGATGAAAATGTTGTTGGTCGGTCTAGCAGGAGTAGGACTCACTGTGGCCGGATGCGGCGGTGAGGGGGGGGAAGGTCCGATCGTAGCGCCCCCGTCTCCTCCTGCCGAGTATGCAGATAAACATATGCCGGCCGGTTGGTGGGCGGACGAGGCGAAGGCTGAGGAAGGGCACAAGCTCTTTATCGGAGGAACCAATCCCGACGTGAATTGTGCAAGTTGTCACGGCAAGGACGGCAAGCCGGTCAAGGCGGGTGCACGCGATTTTCGTGTGGCGGATCGCATGAAATTGTATTCCGATTCCGTCTGGTTTTGGCGTATTTCAGAGGGCGTGCCGAATACGAAGATGAAAGCCTGGAAGAGCAAGCTATCTGAGGAGGATCGCTGGAAGCTGGTTCTCTTTGAGCGCAATTTTGGACTCAAAGGTAAGGAGTGGGATTCGGCCAAGAAGGAATGGGTCGCCGTCGGCGGTGCGGCTCCGGCAGCAGCGGGTTCGCCCGCAGGCGACAGCGCGGCTCCGGCGCCGGCCGGAGGAGCAGCGGCTCCTGCAGCCGGAGGCAAGTAACATTTCTATCTTTGTAGGGGACGGCAGGACATGAAGAACCCTTGGCGTCAGAGTCTCCTGGTCGTGTTGGGCATCGTCGGGTTGCTGGGTGCGTTCGGGGCTGCGGCCTATGCGCAGGTACCGAGCGCCCCCTCGACCGAGTTTCCCTATACGGGAAATCGGACGGGTGTCTGGATCGTGGCCCAACTCCACATCCTCTTTGCCGGATTCATTCTTGGGGCTCCCATCTTTATCGTCATTTCGGAATGGCTGGGCTACCGCAAACAAGATCCGCGTTACGATCGGCTGGCAAAAGAAGTCACGAAAGTCACCGTCATTCTCTACAGCATGACGGCGCTGACCGGCGGATTGTTTATCTTCGTGTTGTTGGCCACGTATCCGCAGTTTACCACCTGGCTGATCAATCACTTCTTTCTCATCTTCGCGGTCATCTATCCCTTGCTGTTCATCGGCGAGACGATCGTCCTGTATCTCTACTTCTACTCGTGGGATGCGCTCAAGGGTGAGAAGAAGGGGCGTCACATTGCCATCGGCGTCTTGTTAAACCTTATCGGCACCATCACCCTCTTCGTGATCGATGGCCCGACTTCCTTCATGAATACACCAGCCAAAGCTACGGAAGGCATTGCCCTCGTCGATTTTATTCAAACGGCGACATTGTGGGACAAAATTTTCAATTACAGCTGGATTCCCATGAATCTGCATCGGCTGGTTGGAAACGTGACGTTTGGCGGGTTCATCGCCGGATTGATCGCAGCCTATATGTACATGGGGGCCAAAAAGGAAGAGGATCGAGCGTATTACGACTGGATGGGATTCGTCGGGAATCTTATCGGCGTCGGCGCGCTGCTGTTTCTGCCATTCATGGGTTACCTGTATGCCTATGAACTGTGCGACTACGACGCCTCCATTTGTCCCTATATGATGGCGGACCAACTGTCGATGTTCTTCGAGATGCAAGGCGCGATGGTCGGCCTCATTTTTCTGGCCAGTAATTATTACATCTGGCTGAGCATGAAACGCGTCGAAGGCGTTGAGCGTGTTCGGATGTCGCTGTTGACGGTGATCGTGATGGTGGCGCTGCCGTTCATTATGACGTACACGTGGACGCTCTTCCCGGCTCCCGATCCAAAGTCGCTTGCGGTGCTGGTTCCGCTGGTCCTATTCCCTGTGGTGTTTGGACGCTTTGTGCCGCTGACGGTGTCGTCCCGCACCGTGATTAAAATCGGCTTCTTGATGGTGGTGATCGGCAACGCGATTTGGATGACGCCGCACGGATTTGTCGCCACACAGGCCCTCTCCACCGAGCATCTTGAGCTGCCATCCGATTGGAGTTGGTTGGCGCTGATGCCGGCGAAAAACTCCGCCGCCTTTACACTGGTATTTGTGACGGTGGTGAATTACATTCTCTATAATCGGGCCATTCGTCAGGGCACCATCGTCTGGGGGAAAATCGATTTTACCGCTCAATTCGTGCTGGTATTTTTGGCCTTCAGCATGATTTGGACGATGGGTCTGATGGGCGCCATTCGTTCGTTGCTGCGGAAATACTTTCATACGTACAACTTGGTTCCAGACTTCACCGTGGAATCGTTTACGCCAACGCTGTCCTACTCCGCATGGACGGTCACTGGCATTACTTTGGCCTTTTATCTGGTCGTCAGTTTTGCCATTATTGTGACGTTACGAGTATCCGATGCCAAGGCAGCCGTGCCGGAAGGGAAGCCGGTGCCGGCAGGGGCAAAGTAGCAGAAGCCTGATTGTATTCATTCTTCATTCTTTCATTCGAGGCGGGCTATGAAAAACGTCATCAAGAAAAGCGTCGCAGGCATCATTATCGGCGTCCTCTTGGTTGTCCTCGCAAGGGTTCTCGCGTTTCCTCCCGTCTTCCAAGTGATGTTCTTTGGATATGCGATTCTGGGCGCGCTCGTCTACATGCTCTTGGACGCGCCATCCATGCGTCCGATGGGCGGGCTTAAGGCCATCATCGGCCTGTGTGTGTTCTATGCGATCGTCTCGACGGTGTATATCGGTGGCGCCTCTTTCCTCCCGCAATTCGATCCCGAAGACGAAAAAGGTAAGATCGACAAGCTCCTGAAAGCCAAGCGCGCGGCGACCGAACACGGAAAGGCCGAAGAGTTGCTGGCTCGTGCCAAGGCCTTGTCCGACAAGGCCGATGCCTTGATGGCGCGTTTGCAGGCCGTGGGCGGAGACACCGCAGGCACGGCCGCGGGAGCGAATGGAGAAAAGCCTGCCGGAGGAGCCATGCCGGCCACAGCCGGTGGCGGCGATCTCGTCGCGCTGGGAAAAGAACAATGGAACCTTCAAGAGTGTTACAACTGCCATAAGTTATTCGGGGAAGGCGGTAAGAAGCGCGGTCCTGAACTCGATAACATCGCCAGCCTCATGACGCCGGACGAAATTCGCCAGAAAGTGCTTGATCCGCAGAGTTGGATGGCCGATGGTTTCGAAAAGGAATACGAAAAGAAGAAGATGCCGGACAAATATAAAGAGCTGATGGAAGACAAAGAGATTACCGCGCTGGTGGCATTTCTCTCTACGCTGAAGAATCCGGCCGTCAATACTCCCAAGCCCATCAAGAAGAAGTAGCATGCAACCGAAGCTGAAATCGAAAGTCCGCACGGCCGACCGAGACATTGGCGAAGTCACTCGCGTCATTGTCGATCCGATTACCCACGACGTCAGTCATGTTGTCGTCGGGGGAAATGGCGCCGGGACGCTGGAACGCCAGATTCCCATGACCGAGGTGCAGGTCGTCTCCGACGATCTCATTCAGTTCCGCGGCACAGCGGCGGACCTGGATAAGTTTCCGCCACTCAAGCGAGACGACTTCGTCACGACCCACGAAGTCGAGATCGCCCATCTTGAAGATCATCTCCATGTGCAGTGCGGCGAAGTGCTGGTGCCGCTTCCTGAACTCGAAAAGGATGTGAAGCGCCGCACGTTCTTTACAAATTTCACCCACGCGATCGGGATACTCATCTCGCTCCCGCTGATCTTTCCCGTGCTGAAATACTTGATGAAGCCGATGTACGCGCCCTTCGACAATCATTGGCTGAAAATCGGCAGCGTGAACAAAATCAAATCCGAAGATGTCGGTGTCCAGTTCAAATACAAGAAAAAAGTCAAAGAAGCCTTTATGCCGGAGGCGGAGATCGATAAAAACGTCTGGGTCCTCCATGCCTCTCCCACGGTGCTGGATGCGGTGTACAAGGGCAAGGACATGGATTTTCACGATCCGACCGGCCAGGTGATTTGGACCAACAAGAAGGATATTCCCTATGTGGCCTTCTCGGGAAAATGCCCGCATTTAGGCTGCGGCTATAAGTGGCGATCGCACAAAGTGCTTGGGCAGGTCTTTCTCTGTCCCTGCCATCTGAGCATCTATGATGCGTCGGGAAAAGTGTTGGATGGCCCGGCGCCTCGTCCCCTCGATACCCTGCCCATCCGTGTTGCTGCGAATGGGGAAGTACAAATTATTGATATGGAATTTAAGGCCGGCACGAAGTCGCAAATCAGGATCGTCTAATCATGGAACATTCTCACGGATTACAGCGCGGTGTCTGAATGGAAATAGATCGCACCATCACGGCTCCGCCGAGCGCGGTTGAAAAAGTCGTTGCGTTTGTCGACGAGCGTGTGGGCTTGAAGAACATTCAAGCCAAGATGCTCAATGAGCCGGTTCCCGGCGGCTCCCGGTGGGCGTATGTATTTGGCTCGGTGCTGCTGTTCATCTTCATCATGCAAGCCGTCACCGGCATTCTCTTAATGTTTTACTATGTTCCCAGCGCCGACCATGCCTATGCCAGAACGCAATACATCATTCACGAAGTGGACTACGGATGGTTTCTCCTGAGTTATCACTTCTGGGGATCGTCCGCCATGGTCGTGATGGTGTTTGCCCATATGTCGCAGGTTTTCCTCTGGGGCGCGTATAAAAAACCACGTGAAATGGTGTGGCTGGTCGGCCTCGCGCTGTTCGGGATTGTGATGGGATTTGGCTTTACCGGCTATTTGCTCCCGTGGGATCAGCGCGCGTTCTGGGCGACGACCGTCGGCGTGGAAATTATGGATAAGACCCCCGTCATCGGAGATTTTCTCGCGCGATTCCTTAAGGGAGGCCCCACTCCGGGACAGATGACGCTCAGCCGTTTCTTTGTCATTCACGTCATGGTCTTGCCGGCGACCTTGATGGCTTTAGCTGGCCTTCATATTTTCTTATTTCGAAAGGCCGGTCCTGCCGGTCCTTTCCGCGGCACGAATGCGGAGCTCAAAGCAAAGTCAGATTATTTCTTTCCACGCCAGGTGTGGAAGGACATCGTTGCGATGGCGGCGGTGTTTGTCACGATCTGCAGTTTGGCCTTTATCGAACCTGTCGTGCTTCTTGAAGAGGCCACGCCCGATCCCGGTGAATATCATCCTGAGCCCGAATGGTACTTTCTCTTCTTATTTCAATTATTGCGGCTGAGGGCCTTTGCCGGCGAGTTCGGACAATTTCTTGGCGCCATTGCCCTGCCGGGCGCATTCATGTTGTTGTTGGCGGCATTACCTTTTATCGATCGTAGTCCCGAACGCAATATTTTTAGGCGACCGATCGCCCTTGTCGGCTGGCTTGTGGTGATGATCGGCATTCTTGTCTTTACTGTATCCGCCATCATTAATCGAGAATTTTTAGAATAATGTCGGGTCCCGAGCCTCACATTTCGTCCGTTAAGTTAGGTCTGCTCGTCGCGTGGCCCGCCTTCTGGATCGGTGTGCCGCTCAAATTGGTCCTCTCCCTTCTCTTGCTGGCCATGGGCTTACACCCTTGGGAAATGCCCGGCTTGGCGTTTCTGCTTCTCTTGTCGATCCCTATCGACATCTGGGCGCTCGGCCTGTCTGCTCGAACCGTCTTTCTCGAGCGCCTGCGCCTGCAGGCGCCTGAAGGCGTCGGCGTCACCTTATGGTGGCAGTCGGCTCTTCTGAATGCCATTTATCTGCCGATCCTATATTTTGGTGGCGCTGAGGCGATGGCCATGTCGAAGTCGATCGCTGAGTGGCTCTTGGGTTTTTTCAAAGATATTCCAGTTGCCGAGCGAATCAGCATCGATCTCACCCTGTGGGGCACGCCGGCGACCCTCATCCTATTGCTCTTAGTGTTGGGGTGGCTTTATCTGTTCGGCAAGATCGTAAAGCGGCAAGCTGCGGTTGCGACTTCCGCTGACCCGACGTTTCAAGCCGTCGTGCGGCAATGGGATCTCATGCGAGTCCCGTCCGATCAGCCCCTGGTGTTGACCGCCATTACGGCAGTGGGTGTGTTCTTCGTCTTGTTGTTCTGGGCGTTTATGCCGGTTACCACTCCGCATCCGCATGAATCCCAAAAGAAGGATATCGCGAAGGTCGCGCCAGTCTTCAAGCCGGCCGAGGCTCTGCAAAAGTCGGAAAAAGCGATCGCCAAGGCAGAGGCCGCCGTTCAGTCCTTGGAAGATAAAGCGGCAGCGGACCCCGGCAAAGATGAAAAGGGTAAGGCAAAATCGACTGCCAAAGAGTCAGCCAAGCCGACTGTTGAAACGGCCAAGCCGATGAAAGCCGCTACGAGCTCGGTGAAGAGCCTCACGGAAAAAGCGGAGAGTCATAAGTGATCGTACTGGACATGAAGCGGCTGGATGAGGAGAAGGCATGAAAAACCACGGCGGGAAGGCCTCGACATTCGCCGACATCTTTCGACGCAACGCCGCACGCATCGCCGGCTTGGCAATTGCTTTTGGGCTGGTCGGATTGCCTGCTCTCGGGCTCGCGCAGGATGCGCCCACTTCGGTGGCCACTGCTTATCGCGATCTGCCGCAATTGGGCGGAAGCCGGAATTTAATTTGGGTCATCGCACAGTTGCATCTGTTGCTGGCCGGCTTTGTGCTCGGGGTGCCGATCTTTGCCTGGCTCTGCGAAGTCGTCGGCTGGAAAACGGGTGAGAAACGCTACGACAAGCTGGCGAAAGAGTTTACCAAGCTGTTGACCTCCTCCTATGCGACCACCGCCTTGTTCGGGGGCATTCTTCTGTTCATGCTGATCGGTTTCTATCCGAAGCTCATGGCCTATCTGAGCGACATCTTCTTTCCGTCGTTCGTTGTCTATTGCGGATTGTTCCTGGTGGAAACGGCGACGCTCTACCTCTATTGGTATGGCTGGGATGTCATGCAGGGCAACAAAAAGCCTTTGCATCTGTTTCTAGGGTTTCTCCTGAATGTCTTCGCATTTTTTATCATGATCGTGCCGAACTCCTGGGCGACCTTCCAAGCGAGTCCTGTCGTAATTGCGGAAGGCACCGATTTGGCCCGTGCCTGGGCAGCGACGTGGAATCCAACGTGGTGGCCGGTGAATATTCACCGATTGATTGCCAACGTCGTGCTCGGCGGATACATCTGTGGGGCGTATGCCGGCATTCGATACTTATCCGCCACGACGCCGGAAGAACGTGATCATTACGATTGGATGGGCTACGTCGGCAATTTTATCGGCGTCTTCGGGTTACTTCCGCTGCCTTTCGCCGGCTATTGGCTCATGCGTGAAATTTATCAATACAATCAGCAGATGGGCATTACACTGATGGGTGGATTCCTGTCCTGGCTGTTTATTCTGCAGGCGATGCTCATCGGCGTGCTGTTCTTGGGATCGAATTATTACTTCTGGCTGGGCATCACCCATCGCATTCCTGGATCGGAGGTCAAATATCGAAAGCCGATCATGACCATGCTGATCATACTGCTGCTGTGCTTGGGCGTCTGGATGACGCCGCACTCGCTGGTAGCCAGCTTGGAAGAAGCACGCAAGATGGGAGGCACGCACCATCCGCTGTTGGGCGTTTTCGGCGTTATGTCGGCGAAGATGACCGTGGCCAATCTGATGATTCTCGTGACCTTCATGAGTTTCATCATGTATTGGCGCGCCGGCAAGGAAGAAACGGCCGGTTGGGCAAAGATCGCCAAGGCTGTGATGAGCGGCGTCTTGGTCATTGCCGGTATTGTCGTGATTGTCCTGGGCGTGTGGGGATATTTCGTGCCGGCCATCATCCGCATCAACTACTTCTCTGTGGCGCAAGTGTTGATCGTTCTCTTTGTCATGTTGACAATTACGCCGCTCACGGCACTGCTATTACGCAGCGCCAAAACGACGACTGAGATGGTATGGGGCCGCATGCCTCCCAGGGCCGGCTACGCGCTGGTTTTGAACGCCGTCATGGTCATTTTGCTGATGACTCTCATGGGCTACGCGCGGTCTTCGTCAAGAGTGCACTGGCACATCTATGGCGTCATGCGGGATTCCTCTCAATATGCCTATTCTCCGGCACTCGGGTATGCCGCCGCGTTGATGTCTCTGAATACCTTCCTCTTCTGCATGCTGGTCGCCTTTATTTTCTGGGTTGCCACCATGGGAGACAAGGCCAAGCCGAAAGACCTCACGGAAGACAAGAAGAAAGTTCCCGTGGGTGCCTATCCTGCCATGGCCGGGGGATCGTCCTCGCTTGATGAGCAGAAGTAAAAACCAAGATAGGCAGGGCATCTAGGGTCCCGCTAGAACAGTAGGTAGTGAGTGTGAAAGGAAGACGAGATGAGTGAGGTTGCCTTACTGCAGTTGATCGGACTTTCGGTGGTCGGCCTTGGCGTCGCTATCCTCTTATTCATTCAATCGCGCTTTGTGCGGGTGATCGGCTTTGTCGCCATCGTCTTGGGACTGTTCTCGATCACCGCCCTAAGCGTGCCGCAGATGGCATCGCTGCCTCCAGCAGAAGAAAAATTCGATGTGGCGAATATCAAAACCGCTACCGATATGGCAGCCATCGGACAAAAAATATTTTTCAGCAAAGGCCAGTGCGCCCTGTGCCATTCTATCGGGCCGAGCGAATCGGCGCGGTGTCCCGACTTGAAAGGCATCGGCGCCAAACTGACGCGGGAGTTTATCTACGAAAGCCTCACGCAGCCGCAGGCATACGTTTATCTTGATTTCCGTCATGAGGGGCAGCCGAAGGAATACCCGGCGCGCATGCCGTACATCAACAAGAATCCGATCGGTCTGTCCAAAAATGAGATTCTGTCGGTCATTGCGTTCCTTCAGCAAATGAGCGGAGAGCCGATCACTGTCAGTCCGTCCGAGATTATGCAGGCGTCCGATGCGCCCCCCGTTCCTCCCAAGTCGCCGCAAACGGCCGCGTTGACGCCGGGGCATGGTAGCAACCTCAATTAAGATGACGACGCGAAGGAAGGGATAGCGCTATGAAGGGTGGGGTGCTGATACGAGCGTTGATTCTTGTCGTGAGCATGTATGTCTTCTTGAAGTTTATCCTCCCGTTGTTTACGGCGCCGCTTCCTGCCAGTTTGATCTTTTTGTATCTCATGTTGACCTTATCGGGAATCTTGATCTTCGCTACGTTGAGCGGTGAATCATCGGAAGCGTTTTGGGGGCCTATTTTTAGATTCTTGAGCGGTGACAGACAAGACGGTGCGATGAAAATCGCGAGACTGGCCGTCCTCCTCTTGTTTCCGCTTCTTGTCGGATGGCAGACCTATAACAGCACGGCCCTAAGCGATCAGCCGCCTGGTGAAAATCGAACGATCCATCCTGCGCCACCTGGTGAATTCGTCGGGCTTTCGAATCCATTCTCGCCGACACCCGAAAATATTGCGTATGGGAAAGGGCGCTACTTGTCGCTCTGCTTTCCGTGCCACGGCAATTTCGACGGCAAAGGGCCGGCTGCTAAGGGATTCAATCCACCTCCGGCGAATTTTTCCGATCCGACGACCATCGCCATGCTTCAGGAGAGCTATCTCTTCTGGCGCATCAAGAAAGGTGGCGTGGGATTATCGATCGAAGGTATGCCCTGGAAATCGGCCATGCCGCGATGGGAACACGAACTGCCGGATGAAGATATCTGGAAGATCATCATGGGTGAGTACGACGGCGCGCATCAGAAGCCGCGGACTTGGGAGTAGTGTGATGGCAACGCAGATGAGCCGGTTCCTGTGCTCGCAGAGCGCGCACACTCAGAATGTGCATCGCTCGATGCGCGCAGTAAGAGCCAACTCATCTGCGCCGCCGTTTGAGTGGGTGGCTGAGCGTGAGAAAGGGAAGAATATGGATCGGCTGAGCATTTTCTGCCGGAGCCTGGCAGGCGGGGCAATTATCGGTATCGGAGTTCTTATTGCTCAGCAGGCGGTAGCTCAGGAAAGCGTTTCGGTCCGGGCGCAGATGGTGAAAGGGGCGTTGCCGGGGGAGGATCCTACCGCTGCGGCATGGAATGCGATTACGCCCTCGGAATTTCCAATGTCCCCTCAAGTGCATTGGCCTACCAGAATTCTGGAAGTGACCGCGCAATCCGTCAAAGTGCGGGCCTTACACGACGGGCAGCAAGTGGCTATTTTGTTAGAATATGCCGATCCGTCGGAAGATCCCGATGATGCGGCCGCGGTTGAATTCATGGTCGGCGACAAGAAGGCGCATTTTGCTCACGGCCAGCCGATGTCGCAAGTGCAGGGCGGCCCTGTCGATATCTGGTTCTGGAAGAATAAAGATGCCAAAGTCGTAGATATGAGCGCCCAGGGCTTCGGCACGTTGAAGGCCCAGGAGAAGCAGGAAACCAAAGGGAAAGGTGTGTACCAGAACGGAACGTGGAGAGTGGTGTTCAGCCGGGCGCTCTCTACCGGAGATACGGATCACTATACGCAGATCAAACCGGGTGAATACATCAACCTGGCTTTTGCGATCTGGGACGGAAAAAAATTGGAAAGCGGCGATCTCAAGGAAAAGGGATCACAAAAAGCGGTTTCGTCTTGGTGGTATTTCCGTGCCGAGCCGCCACCCGACTATTCCAGTTATCTCTACGCCGGCCTGGCCGTCGGAGTCGCGGTGGCGGTGCAGTTCGTGATCATTCGAAAACTGAAGAAGGGGTCCTCCAGATGAGGGCGGGGACTGGTATGAGAGCTTATCGACATATCCGCAAACTGGTGGTTGGCGCAACCCTGGCAAGTCTGACTGCGGCCGTTGGAGTCGTTGGGTGCAGCCTGTTCCAAAATGAGACGGTCTCGCGCGGTCAACATTTATATTCGCACTATTGCATGCATTGCCACGGAGAAAGCGGCCATCAGAACGAAGGGTACAACTGGGGCATGATGCCGGACCCTCGTCCAAAAGATTTAGCCAATAAGGGCGAGATGTCGACCTTCAAGGACGAGGAAATCTTCGGAACGATCTCGCGTGACATGAAGGATACGACTCCGGAAGTCGGCGATAAGATCGGCGACGACGAATTTGCCGTCCCCACGATGCCGACATTTAAATATACGCTGTCTGAAGAAGAAATCTGGTCCATTGTTGCGTACGTACGGACCTTGCACGGCATGAAGTTGACCTACGATTTGGAAGCCAGAAAAAAAGAAGTTCACGAGAAGCAGCAAAGCGCGCAACAAGCATTCGATCAAACCAAACAGGCGCTGGAAGTCGCAGACAAAAAAGCCTCCGACGAGGCCGAGAAAAAAGGCGTGGAAGTGGACGATGCTGCGACCGTCAAGGAACAAGAAGCGTTCAGCGCAGCCTCCAAAGAATTGGAAAAGGCGAAAGCGCTCGCCACGTTGTTTTCAACCCGGCCCAAAGCGCCGAGTGTCCCCAGGCCTGATCTCACCATCGCGCCCGAGCAGGCCGCGAAGCTTGCCGATGTGGGAAAACGTCTCTACACCAATAAGTATGGCTGCAATGCGTGTCACCGTGTCGGTGAAGAAGGCGGCGTCGTCGGCCCGGCACTGGATCGGGCTGGATTTCGTTTGAACCCTACGTGGGTCTATCGCTGGGTGAAATATCCTCAGGGCATGAAGCCGGAAACGAGAATGCCGACCCTTGGTCTCAGTGATCCGGACGCGAAAGCTGTGACGATGTATCTGGCTACGTTACGGGCTCCGAAGCCCGAGAAGTCTGTGGAGCGCGCGGCGAACTAGCCAGTTTCGTCATCCGGTTCGATGAGGCGGCTCGAAGGATCGAACGCTTCTCGTATAGCCACGCGAAATGCGAGATCTGGGTACCCCCGCCGCTCCGAGACCATCCTCTTTTACACACATCCAATCCAGATTCCTGCAAGCACTGCCGCGCCTATCCATACATGGTGTTGAAAGAGCCGAAACGCCGTGGATGGGTCTATGTTTTTGCGGAGAGCCATGATCTGGACGGTGAGAAACCCTCCGATCGCCGCTAAGGCACCATAAAAGGCCACGTTCAATTCGTTCATCCATCCCGTGAGCCCCAATAACAGCAACATCGTGGTCAGGCAGCTCGCAACCGCTATCCATACATATCTGCCGAAAAAGATCGCGGACGATTTCACGCCGATTCGGAGGTCGTCATGACGATCCTGTAGCGCATAGATCGTATCGTATGCAATGGCCCAGCAAATCGTGGCTGCGTACAGCAGCCACGATGATAGGGACAGGTGAGTTGTGGCTGCGGCCCAGGCCATGATGACCCCCCATCCAAACGCAATACCGAGGACCGCTTGTGGCAGGGAGAGGACACGCTTCGCAAACGGATAGAGCGCGGCGAGGAGAACGGCGACCGGGCTTAACATGATGGCGAGCGGATTCAACAACAGCAACAAAGCGATTGCGCCGGCCAACAACAGGATAAGCAGGAGAAGCGCCTGCTGAATCGTCACCGCTCCACTCGCGAGAGGGCGCATTCGCGTGCGTTCAACATGCCGGTCAAGCGATCGGTCGGCCAAATCATTCATGATGACACCCGCGGTACGCATGATAAATGAACCGACCGCAAAGATGAGCACTAAGGCAAGGGGGGGACGGCCATGAAAGGCCAGCACAAGTGCCCAGATGGTCGGCAGCATCAGTAGGAAGGTTCCGGATTGATTGGGAAGCCGCATCAACTGCGCCAGCGAGGCCAACGTGGTTGCCCGATCTCGCGGCGGGAGCGCGGGAGAGATGCCGACAGCAGGTGGTGGAAGATCGAGCATGGCGGCACGATACGCAAGGAAAGATATGAAGTCAACGAACGGAAAGCGAATCGATCATCGTTGCCTTCCCGTCAGATTTTGCGGTATACCTGCAGCGTGAGAGATTGTGTTCTTCCTCGCCTTCACCCGGCTTCCTTCGCATGCTTGTCACGCCTCGTCCTGTGGCTCATTCTGTTGACGTTGTCAGCTTGTGGTGGCCCATCAAAATTGTTTAACCGGTCGAGCGAACCGGACGGCTATTGGCTGCCGTTGACCGTCGATCTTCGTCTCGATTCCAGTGTACCGGACGCCGCGTTGACTTACGTTGATGCCTGCGGGCAGCGGCAGACATTCCCCATCGGCGAACGGTTGCGCGCCTCGTTGACCCGAGACATGGGGCTGGTCTTCCAACGAGTCCATATGCCGCCCACCGGGCAGGATGTGGATGGCATTGTGGATGTGTCGCTCGGTCTCAAAGAACTCGATCTGTTTATCCCGCGGCAAACAACGAAGAGTTATCCGGCAACCGTGACGGTCGGGGCGACCATTTCTTACTCCGAGGCAAATGGGGCGGTTCTCTATACCAAGAATCTTCGCGCCGAAGCGCATGGGACGGTCGATACCGAAGATCGGAACTGTGAGGTCACAGGTCTCACGCCGATCGCAAACGCGGCGATCGCCTTGCTGACCGAAGGACTCAAGAAAAATCTAGGTACGTCGACCAAGGTGAAGGACGCTGCGCAACGTGCCCAGAATCACCCAACCTCAGGCTCCGCGGTCGCGCCGTTAGCCGCACTACCGTCGGCACCGCCGCCGACACTTGCTGGATCGACTCCAATACAGGAAGCTCCTACCGGCAATCAGTCGTTGACGTATCGCGTGATTTTGCGTGAGGGCTTGAAAAATGAACGGCTGGAAAGCGGCGAACAAGTTACGATGGAAATCGAGGTCAGCAATGGCGGCCTTACATTGGCGAAAGACGTCGCCGTGCGCTTTGCCGGCACCCCAGCATTGGTAGAGCAATTTGCCAATCCTGTTCCAGTCGGAGATCTGTTGCCGAATGAAACGAAGCGGGTCGTGATTAGCGCTCGAGTTCCACCGACGGAGGCGGTGCGGAAGGGCGAATTAATTCTGTCGGTTGAAGGCGCCAATGCGGCTTCCCCCCATCAGAAAAAGTTTCTCATCGACTGGCATCCCACACTCAACGGGTCTGGCGCGCGCGCGGTATTCGATGTTGATCGTGTTGCCGCGGGCATGCCTTGGTCTGAACGTAACCAGGTCATTGGGATTGCCATCGGCATCGGCGCGTTCAGACATTCGAGTCTGTCCCCCTTGCCGTTCGCAGCCCATGACGCGGAGGTTATAGCCGAGTACTTAACCAAGCTCGGGGGAATCCCCTCAGATCGGATGCTTCTGCGTGTGGACGACCATGCGTTGAGAGATGACCTGCTTGAAGCGTTCGAGGAATGGCTGCCGCAGCGGGCGGTGGCAGGAAGCGACCTGGTGATTTTTATCGCGGGACGGGCGGTTGTGAATCGTTCGACCGGCGCTGTTTCGCTCATCCCGTATGAAGGTGATCCTTCGGCGCCTCTTCGGCTTATTTCGTTACGGCGAATGTATGAGGCGCTGGCGCGCCTGCCGATTCAACGCGCAGTCGTGATTCTCGATGTCGCGCTGACCTCAATCGAACCTGAATCATCGGATCATACACCTGCTGGAAAAGAGCCGGCATGGAGTGCGCTGCCAACCGGCTTTCGAGCCGAAAAACTTACCCAAATTATAGGAACCAGTGGCTATGAGGATGCGCTCCCATACCAGGATGGACGGCATGGACTGATGACCTATTATGTCTTGAAAGGCATGAGTGGCGCGGCCGATCGAGATCATAACGGAATCGTGGCGGTTGAAGAATTGTGTGGATATGTGCGTGCCGAAGTGAGCGCGTCCGCAAAAGATCTCTACAAGAAAAACCAGGAACCCCAGTGCATTCCCGCCATAAACCGCACGTCAAAGTCAGGCGGCCTGCCGCTCACTCGTTACCGCAACCAATGATCCTCGACAATTGACACCACGCGATGTCCTGAGTATCATACTCACGTTTTCAGCCCGCCTTGTCATGTAGCCATCCCGCGCCGGCGTAGCTCAGTTGGTAGAGCAGCGGTTTCGTAAACCGCAGGTCGTTGGTTCGATTCCAATCGCCGGCTCCATAAAATCAAAGGCTTCCATGCCATCATCACTGCCGATCCCTCACCCATTGCCGTCTATTGCCGACAGCCCATGTCCTGTCTCGTCAGCGAGAGCATTTATCCCCCCTCTATGAACGTTGGGAATGAGATGCCAATATAATTTCATCGTGGTTTCCACGTCCGCATGTCCGAGTTGTTCGGAGACGTATTTGATTGACTCGCCACGCTTCAATAAGAGGCTGGCATAAGTATGCCGCAGGTCGTGGAATGTGATTCGACGTAAGTTAGCTTCTTTCAGCAGTGGATACCAAACCCGATGGAGAAAATTGCTGCCGTAGAGCGGTTGGCTTGCCTCGTTCGGAAACAGCCACTGTGTCTGGGCGTTCCGGTTCCTTAGCCGTTGAACCAATCTTTCGGGAATCTCCACGCGCCGTCGTTGTCTTGCCTTCGGTGTGCCTACGATTAACTGCTTCTTGCGATAGACGATGTTGCGTCGTATGTCCAAGTACCCATAGCGGTAATCCACGTCTTCTGGATGAAGCCCAAACGCTTCTCCTTCTCTGAGACCGGACCACGCGACGGTATGGATCAGATCAGCATATTGAGGACGATACCTTTCGCAAATCGACAAGAGCCGACCCAGCTCTTCTTCGCTAAAAATCTCTGGAACGCGGTAATCATTCTCCGTCTTCGGTCCCTTACGGACGGTTCGCTTGTCGAGCAATAAGGCTGGATTCATCGGGATCAGCTTGTCCAAGACGGCATGGTTCAGCAGTTCCCGCAGGGGGATGAGGATATTCTTAACGCTATTGGGCTTTAAGACTAGCCGCTTCGTCTTCAATAAGGCATCGATTTGGTCGCTGCTGACATCCTTCAAAGCCATGCTGCCCAACACCGGCAAGACATGGCATCGAAGGGCACTTTCATACCGCTCATACGTTCGGTATTTCGTCGCCGGTTTGACGTATTCCTCCAACCAGCGATCGGCGTAAGCCCCTACCGTTAGGTTATCACCGGGAGCCGATATCCGAACCGTTCCACGCAGTAACGCGGCCCGCAGTTCGACGGCCATTCGCTCAGCCTCTCGCTTCGTCGGAAAGATTTGAGTACGTCGCGCCCCGTTGGAATATACCGACAGCAT